>Ga0209345_10000839_pt1 | contig 39572 bp, 40 predicted proteins | sample Cruoilmetagenom7_FD_187294 | JGI IMG/M metagenome (GOLD analysis project Ga0209345, IMG submission 187294) | Oil polluted marine microbial communities from Coal Oil Point, Santa Barbara, California, USA - Sample 7 (SPAdes) (version 2) | ecosystem: Environmental > Aquatic > Marine > Oil seeps ...
TCTGCCCATGACCGGTGACGGTAAAGGCGCTGAGATGGCGACTGTGACTGACGAAGTGTCGGGCCTGTCGGTTCGTGCGCGTATGTGGTACGACGGCGGCACCGCGACGAACTTCGTCGCTCTGGATGCACTGTATGGTACTCAGGTCCTCGACCCGATGCTCGGTGTCCAGGTCAAACGTGCGACCACGGTCTATCCGGCCTAAGTGATTAAGGCGGGCGCTTCGGCGCCCGTCGATCACTAAACGAAACCCACCCGACAACAAGGAGCCAAACCATGGCTAAGAACACAGAGACTTTTGCCGTCTCAAAAGGCAAATCCGACAAATTCTTCGGCTACGCTGACGCGGGCCAAATCGCGCGCTCAAATGGCGTCCTGAAACTGTTCGACGCTGACAAGGCCGAGAAGATCAAGATTCAGAAAAAGGTTGACGCTGAGGCGACCAAACAAGCCTCAGTTGACGCCGCGCAGACCGACGCCAAGAAAGCAGGCGGTTCCGACGCTGGCGCAGTCCGCAAAGGGCCTGCTTCGAAATAAGGCGCGCTCACTTCGTTTAAACGACGAGGCGCGTCTACTCGGCGTGCCTCGTTTTGAATCAAACACACTCATTCGCTGGAGGCGACATGGACGACAACACACCAATCCAGTTGACCCGCGGCGAATTGAAAGCCGTGATAGAAGAAGCGGTCGACAACAGCCTAACCAAAATGGGCATCGACACGCACGACCCAATCGAAATGCAACGAGACTTCCAGCATCTGCGCGACTGGCGCATTGCGGTGAAGTCGGCACAGTCAAAAGGTTTCCTGACGATCATCGGATTGCTCACGGCAGGCATTGTGGCAGCGTTGTGGCTCGGGTTCAAAGCAATGGTTCAGCAACCTTAAATTCTCATTGGGTAGCGCTTCGCGCTTCGTCAACGATGTGAACGAACTGAACTAGGAGTGAAGAATGCCAAAAGTGATCGACGTGACTGCTGAGCAGACGGCAGAGACATTTATCAAGAACCGTTTCAACATGCGCGCCACGTCGCGCGAGTTGGGTGTCTCACGAGGCACAGTCAAGTCGCGATTGATCGAAGCGGAAGACATGGGTTTCAATTTTGACAAACCTGTCTCGGGCGGCAAGCTGAAAGAAGATCCTGTCGTCGTCAGACCGCTCCCGCCCAAAGGCGAACTCAAGCGGTACATTATCACCTCCGCACAAAACAACACGGACGCGAACGTCCCATTCTTCACCAACCTCATGACCTACGCCGACTATCTCGACGCCGAGATCTTGGTCGGAACATTCGCCTACAATCGGAACGCATATGTGCGCGGTGTGAAACGCGACAAAGGCCCGACTGCAGATGATCGAATGGCCGATTGGTACGATCCGATCCTGACCCCTTATCTAACAGACGAACGCGTCGAACTCGCACCTATGCTGCATTGGTGTGGGCATATCAACATAAGCCCCACAGCAACCCGGCCTCTGTCGTCGCTCGAGGCCTACACAGGCCTTGCGTCGGCAATCTTCCCGCACACCAAGTTCGCTATGCAGTCAGTCGCAGGCACGAAGGACGACGGCGCCAAGTTCGGTTATACGACGGGCGCAGTGACCATGCTGAACTACGTCGAAAAGAAAGCAGGTTTCAAAGCCTCATTCCACCACACGTTCGGTGCGCTCATTGTCGAGGTCGATCACGATGGTGATTGGTTCGTCCGTCAATTGAACGCATCAACAGACGGTTCGTTCTACGACATTGACGACAACGGAGCGATCTACATCCACGACGGTGAAATAGAAGACGCAGAAGTCGAAGCGATCAACTGGGGCGATTTCCACGTCCGCGTGATCGACGAAGAAATCTACTCGCTCGCATTTGGCGAGAATGGGATCATGGACACGTTGCGTCCTCGCACGCAACTCGTCCACGACATTCTCGACTTCAAGTCGCGCAATCACCACGAGTCGAAAAACATTCGACGCAAGTATGAGAAATGGAAACGCGGCGAGGAGTGCGTGCGCGCCGAGATCAAGGAAGTGGTCGAATGCCTCGAAGACATCAAGCGCGACGATTGCTTGACCGTCGTCGTTGACTCAAACCACGACAACGCATTGACGCGATGGATCGACGACGCTGACTGGAAGCATGACGCTGTGAACGCGGAATTCTATCTCGAAGCGTCGCTCGACTGGATCCGAAACGGCGCGAACAACAACGACTACCATGTGCTGCGCGAGGCGTGCCATCGTGAAGGTCTGGACAAAGAAATCATCTTCCTCGGCGCAGATGAGTCGTTCGTGATATGCGGAGACGAGCATGGCGGGATCGAATGTGGGATGCACGGTCACCTTGGGCCTAATGGCGCACGAGGCGCACCGCTTGGCTTGTCGAAGATCGGTCGACGTTCGAACACAGGGCACACTCACAGCGCGCAGATCATAGACGGCTTATACGTCGCGGGCACAATGACCAAGCTGCGCCTTGACTACAACACAGGCCCCAGCAGCTGGTCGCACTCGATCATTGTCACCTATCCCAACGGGAAACGCACGATAGTGACCTGCTTCAACGGTAAGTGGCGCGGCTCCACCTAATTAAATAAATAAGTCGCTTATTACCAGGACTCCTTTTCGATTGATCAACAGCACCTACTCCCGTAGGATCGCCGTGACGAAAGGACCCGTTTACCATGGCTTTGACTGTTGGCACTGACGCATACGAGACTCTAGCAAACGTTCGCACCTATTGGGCGGATCGTGGTGATACCGCATGGGCGGCTCTCACGGACGCCGATGCTGAGGTCTACATCCGCAAGGCGACCGATTGGGTCGACCGCACTTACTCATTCATTGGTGACAAGGCAACAGCAGCTCAGCGACTGAAATGGCCGCGCACAGATGCAGTCGTCGAGTCGTTCACTTTGTCGAGCACAGAGATCCCGTGGCAGGTCGAGGAAGCTACCGCGCAGGTCGCTGAAATGTTCCGCCTCGGAACCTACGACATGGAAGGCATCGTCACCGACGACGCCGCAGCCATCTCGAAGCAGAAGGTTGATGTGATCGAAGTGCAGTATGACACAAGCAAACGTCTCGGCTCCGGCGACATTCCGTCGCACGTTTACGAGATCCTGCGTCCTGTCATTCTCGGGAACAGCGGAGGCTTGCTGCGAGCATGAGTTTCTACGAAGGACTCCGGGACGATACCGCAGGGCCATTGATTGCCCAGTTCGGTCAGGATGCGTTCTACCGCACCTACGACTCCGAGACCTACGACAATGCGACGGGCAAAACGACGCCCGGTGGTGCAACAGACACCGCGATCAAATGCCTTGACCTTCCTTTGAAGGAACGCGAGTTCTCGGAGGAGGTCACTGCGATGGCTCAGGCCATGCTTTTGGTTTCTGCGAAGGAGCTCGCTGCTGCGAGCATCACGCCTGCGGTGGACGCGTTCGTTCAACGTGGGACAAAGATTCACCAGATCCTGGCCATCAACACGGTCGGGCCTTCTGGCGTCGCGGTCATTTACAAAATGGCAGTGACTGAGCATACGGAGGTGATCTGATGCCTCGCGGTTTGTCGCCTCGCGCGTTCGCTCTTGACCTGAAGAAATTCGGGAAGGTGACACGCGAAGAAGCAAAAGTGATCTTTCAGAAGATCACCATCGACCTGGACAGTCGCGTCGTTCTTCAGACGCCTGTCGATGAAGGAACAGCGCGCGGGAATTGGTTCCCGTCACTCAACAAGCCATCGGGTGCGATGGACGAGAAGATAAAAGACAAAAGCGGTGCTGCATCAATTGCACGCATCACCGCAACAGCGGCAGGTGCTGAGCTAGGCGACACGGTCTGGTTGACGAACAACCTGCCTTATATCCTACCGCTCGAGAACGGGCACTCAGGTCAAGCGCCTGAAGGTATGGTCGACGAGAATTTGAATGCCGTGCAGGCACAATATGGAGGCAAGATCGTTCGATGACTTACGCGGTCGCAAATGCAGCCATCCGGCAACGGTTCGAAACACAATGGGGCGCCACTTCGGCGGTCCAGTTCCCAGGAGTCAAGTTCGTTGAACCTGACGCCAAGTGGGTGCGTTTAAACATCGCGCAATCAGCGTCCGACTGGGCGTCGATGGGTGATCCTGGAAACAACGTCGAGCGAAACCTCGGCCAGGTCACTTTGCAAATCTTCACGCCGAAAGGCACCGGTGAAGGTGATGCGCTAGAACTTGCTGATCAGGCAAGGGCTGTGTTCCGCTCATGGCAGGACGTGGCATCAGGAGTGAGGTTCGTGGTACCTCCTTACTCCCGCGTGATCGGTAACGGAGACAAATGGTATCAAATCAACGTTGTTGCGCCATTCCGGTTCGACGACTTCACTTAAGGGAAAAGGAGACTCCCAATGCCTGATTTTGGCACATCCAACCGGGTGGCGCTCCGTCAAGTCGCGGAAGTGACTTGGGGCACCATTCCTGGTACTCCGACCTTCGAAGCCGTTCGCTTCACGTCGGAATCACTGAACTACAATGCCGACTTCATCACGTCGGAAGAAATTCGTGCGGACCGTATGACGCCCGATACCATTCAGGTGTCGAGCCAAGCGGGCGGAGACATCAATGGGGAATGGTCCTACGCGACCTACGACGCCTTCATTGCTTCCGCACTGTATTCCGCATGGGTTACGACCGCGACTGCTGAGGCCGCTCAAGTGGACATTTCGATCACCAAGACCGGCGGTACGCCGAACACTTGGACCATCGACTCGGCTGCGCTTGCTGACTTCACGGACAACTCGTTCGTCGTCGGCCAGTTCGTCAAGATCGCGGGTTTCTCGGTCGCAGGGGACTTCTGGGCTGAGATCACGTCGATTGCTACGCTGTCGCTGGGCATCAACCCACTGACCGACGTTGCGTCGGAAGCTGCGGGTGATTCTGTCACCGTGACGCCGCTCGACTACGTGCGCAACGGCACAACCAAAACGTCCTTCACGATCCAGAAGGCTTTCACCGATCTCAGCACGCCTGAGCTGTGGAACTTCACTGGCTCGCGGATTTCGACTTGGAACCTGGAACTGGCTACTGGCTCGATCCTGAACACGACCTTTGGCGTACTTGCCAAAGACGCGAACATGACCGAGACGCAGGAAGCTGGCGCGACGATCAACGCGGCCAACACCAACACGGTTCTCAACGCCGTGGACAACGTTGCGGCAATCGTGTTCGATGGTGACCCAGGTGGCTCGACTTTCTACTTCAACTCGCTGTCGGTGAATCTCGACAACGCGTTGCGTGGTCAGGAGGCCGTTGGTACGCTTGGTCTGATCGGTGTGGAAGCAGGTCGTTTGCAGCTGACTGGCTCAATCGAACTGTACTTCGAGAACAGCGCGCTGTTTGACAAGTTCCGCGCTGCTACCGCGTTCGCCTTGACATTCCAGGCGCAGGACGCTGCAGGCAACGTCTACTTCGTGACCATCCCGCGTGCCAAGTACACGTCGATGGAAATCGTTGCAGGTGGCACCGACCAAGATATCTTCGCATCGGCACAGTTCGAAGGCATCATTAACTCGGCCGGTACATACCAGTACCAAATCAGCCGCGGTTAATCCCGACATGTAGTGCGCACTATCGCGAGGCAGGTGGTCGGGTCGCCTGCCTCGCACCTTATTCTATCCTTGCATTTCTATGCCAGGATCTCGTATCTTCGAGGTTGTAAAACCCGACTCCTTGAAAGGATACCCGAATGAGCGATCTCCGCTTCGACATTAACGACTTCAAACTCGACAAGGCAGCCAAAGCAGATGGTGTCTGGATCGAGATGGGCGGCGACGCTGCCTTCCTTGTTGCAGCCTTCGACAACCCGTCCTTCACCGACGCGTTCCGCAAGGCGACCAAGCCTTACAACGACCTGGGCAAAACAATCTCCGAAGACGATCAACTCGAGATCATGGCTCGCACCATGTCGCAGTTCATCGTTCTCGACTGGCGCGGCGTGTTCGACGGTGACGACGAACTGCCTTACTCGCAGGACGCGGCCTACCGACTCCTGAAGGAGCTCGAGTGGATTCGTTCCAAGCTGATCACCGAAGCGCAGAACCTTGAAAACTTCAAGGCGAAGGCGAAGAAGGCCACAGCAAAAAACTAGAAAGCTGCGTCCTCTGGGAACTGAACTATGGGGACCGAATTGAGCTCCTGGTGAAGATGTCGAGCGCGAGTGGTAAAACGCCTCCCGCGCTCGCAAATCGGCCAGAGCCAACTCGTCACGCAGCACCTTATTTATCCGCTTTCAAACGACTGCATTCTTCGCGTATGATAGCACCTAACGGCCAGCCGTCTGGGATAGCCCTGTCTGAGATAGAATCCTATGCGCGAATGTTCGGGTTTGAGACCATGGACGACCGCTTCGACCTTTTGCACTTTGTGAAGGTATGCGACGACATCTGGTTGAAAGAAGTGAACAAGCGGAGAACCAAGACAGGTGGCAACCCAGGAAAGCACACTACGCGTAGGCGTTGATTCCAAGCCAATGGTCGACGGAGCCAAGAAGGGCGAGAAAGCCCTCGGTGGTCTCGGTACGAAAGCCGGCAAGCTTGGCAAAACGTTCGACACGCTCAACTCAAAGACAGGGCTGCTCGCGAAAGCGTTCACGGCCCTGATTGCAGTTGGGATCGGTGCGTTCTTCGCGACCGCGATCCGAGCAGCTGGCTCATTCGAAACGAAACTCGCAGAGATCAGCACACTCGTTGACACCGCAACCTTCAAAATGGACGCTCTCACCGACGCGTTGAAAGAACAGTCTGCTCAGTTCGGCTCGACTGCTGTTCAACAAGGTGCCGCGGCCTACCAGATCATCTCGGCGGGTGCGGGAACGGCAACGGATGCCGTGAACCTCCTGACCGCATCGAACAAGCTCGCAGTCGGCGGCGTCACTGACGTTGCAACGGCTGCGGATGGCTTGACCTCACTGCTCAACGCCTATGGTTTGGCCTCAAGCAACGCAACCGAAGTCTCTGACGCGCTTTTCGTGGGTATGCGGGCAGGTAAGACCACTATTGGGGAGCTGTCGTCCTCGCTCGGTAAAGTCGCGCCGCTCGCCGCACAGGCAGGCGTGGGTGTCGATGAATTGGTTGCTGCTGTTGCCGCGTTGACGAAAGGCGGTATCTCGACACGCGAAGCCGTGACCGGTGTTCGTGCGATCATGGCTGCCGTTGTCAAACCAACATCCGAAGCAACCGAGATGGCTGAGAAGCTCGGCATCGAATTTAACTCGACCGCACTGCAGGCGAAAGGCCTCGGTGGGTTCATGGAAGATCTCGTTGCGAAGACCGGCGGTAACACTGACGCAATGGCGAAACTGTTCGGCGGTGTCGAAGCATTGATCCCAGCCCTTGCTCTCGCAGGTCAGGCGGGCGTCGATATGTCGTCGATCATGGCTGACATGGCGACGAAGTCAGGCGCGACACAAGAAGCTTTCGAGAAGATGACCAACACGTTTGAGTTCCAAGCAGCCGTGCTGCGCGGTAACCTCGCGAACATCTTCCTGACCATTGGCGCGATCATCAATTCCGTGTTGACTCCTGCGCTCAAATTCCTCAACGAGAACTTCGAGGCAATCACTCGTTTCGTGACCGTCGCAGCAGCTGGCTTCACCGCGCTGCTCATTCCTGCAATGCTTGCCATGTTGCCGGTCATCGCATCGACGACCGCAGGCTTGCTCGCGATGGCTGCCGCGTGGCTGTTGACACCATTCGGTCAGATCGCCGCGTTGATTCTAGCCGCATCTGCTGCACTCGCATATTTTGGTGAGCAAACGATCCAGGTCGGCGGTTACACTGTCACGGTTTGGAACGCGTTCATTGGCGCGCTCGGAGTCGCATGGGATCTGCTGAAAGAAGGCGTTGCATACGTCACAGAATTCTTCTCAGTCGGCGCGGATGTCGCAGGCGGGTTCTTCGACACGGTAACAAGCGGTCTGATGGGCTTCCTTGAGGACTGGGGCATCACGCTCGATAGCGTCGGTGGTTTCATCAAGAAAGCAGTCAACACCTATATTGGTCTCTACGTCGGCTTGATCCAAGCAATTGGCGCAATCGTCACTCAAGGCATTCCTGCTGCGTTCAACCTCGCAATGGGCGCCGCGAAGAACATCGTGATTGCTGCCGTTCAGTTCATTGTGACCACGTTCGCGAACGCACTCGGATCAGTGGGCGACGCGTTGTCGTATCTGCCCGGCGTTGCTGACGACCTCGGGTCCTCAATTCGAAACGCGCTCAACATCGACCTGTCCGACGTGAAAGCCGACACCGCCGCACTGCGTGCTGAGTTCAACAGCGCAGGCGACGCAATCGGTGAAGCCTTCTCAGGTGCGCAGGTTGACTATGTGGGCGCGATGGGCGAAGCCATCGGCGCTGCTGGTGATACGCTGCAGACGCGGTTCACGGACAAGCTCGCGACTGCGAACGAAGAACTGCTCATGTCGCAGGACGTTCTGCCTCAGGTTGCTGCCGTGACGACTGAAACTGTCGTCCCTGCAATCGACGCACTCGGTACGTCGGCTGGTGGCGCGGCGAAAGCCATGAGCGACCTGAACAAAGAAAAGCAAGAATTCATTGATGGGATCGACGACGAGTTTGCAGCCATTCAGGAAGCGAACGGCGGTGCGGTTGCTGCTGTTGAATTGTGGTACCAGCAGCAGAGCATGAAATTGAAACAACTGGGTCTCGAGTATACCGAGTACGCGGACAAGCTCGACGTGATCTTTGGCGAGCGAATTGCTGCCGCGTATCAAACAGATCTCGAGAACGCGTCTGATTGGCGATCAGGCCTTGAACGCGCGGTGTCCGGTCTCGGTGAGACAATCGGCAACGAAGCCGATCTTGCAGAAACAGCACTGACTTCGCTATTCAACAACGCGGCAAGCGCAATCGTTGATTTCGCGAAAACAGGTACTTTCGACTTCAAGAAATTCGCGTCGAGTGTTGCACAAGACATCCTCATGATGACCACGAAGATGCTCCTGCTCGGCGCGCTCAAAATGGCGTTCGGGTTGAAGGACGGCGGTTCGGTTGGTTTCAAAGACGGCGGCCCTGTCAAATTCGCAGACGGCGGTTCGGTGAAAGGTCCTGGCGGTCCTCGCACGGATTCAATTCCTGCGATGCTGTCCAACGGTGAGTTCGTCGTGAACGCGAAAGCGACCGAGCAGTTCGGTCCTTTGCTCGAGGCGATCAATTCAGGGAACATGGACATGATGGGTCTCGCTGCCGGCGGGTTGTCGAACGAGGCGGCGTCACTTCCCGCACAACCTGAAGCGGCAGCTGTCAAGCCAGTCGACGAAGGCGGTACCCAGAAAGCTGGTGGCAATTTGACGATCATCCCGACTATAAATCCGAGTGACATTGTAGACACATTTGACTCCGACGACGGTGACCGGGTGTTGATCAATATGCTCGAACGAAACAAAACAACCATTCAAGGGATCATGGGTTAATGGCAACAGCTACCGGAACAGCAAATAGCGCAGTAGACCTCCTCAACAAACTCAACACGTTCCTGATTGGCACCCCTGGGTGGACGAAATTGCGCGGCGAGACAGACATTGCTCCTGCGTCGCCTAAGTCGGCTCGCTACTGGCGCGTCCTCTGGCTCGAGAACGACGACGTGAATGCTGACTTCCGAGAAATCGAACTTATGGAATGGCGCACAACCTCAGGTGGTGCGAACGTCGCGACGACGGGTACCAGCTACGCTTTCAAATCAATTGCAAGCGGAACAGGTGCTGACCTTGTGTCAGGTACCACACCAATCATCTCTCCAGACATCGACGACGATATCTGGTGGGTCAGCTATGACTTCGGCGTGGGCACGATCATCCGCGAGATCACGATCATGGCGGACACCGACAACTATGCTCCTTCGAATATCATCATCCAATGGTCCAACGACAATTTCTCGTGGACGGACATGGCGCGCTTTGCTCACGACACGTCGCGGTACACAGCAGACAATCAGACTTTCACTTACACCTGGGACACGGGCGCCGGTTACACGCATCCGGACCACTACAGCGCGACGATTGCACGTCGTCGCGGAACGTCCTTCAGCGATCTGATTTCTGGTAGCACAGGACCGGGCCAGCAAGAAAACTGGAACGACGATATCTGGAGTTGGCAAGGACCTGGATACGACGCGGCGCGCCGCGTCTATGTTGCGGCGGTGCCATCCTTTGATCTTGCAACCTCAGATGAGTACATTTCGTTCTCGGGTTCTATCGCCGTGGACACCGGGTTTGATGCAAACGATTGGTGGTTCAATCAGTCAGGTGTCCTCGGAAAGGACGTTGACTCATCCTGCCCGACGTTGAACATCTCATCCAACGGCGTGACCTACTGGTTCTACGGCGACGGCAACCGCTTCATTATCGTGATCAAAAACGGTGTTGACGACTACACCATGGCTTACTGCGGTTTCATGTCGGCCTTCGCGCAACCAGACGACTATCCGTTCCCACTTTACATTGGCGGCTCAAGCGCGAACATTTTCACGTCACTCTCGCAGACTGGTACATACGTCCGCGACGCAGGAGACCCGGCGTATTCGGCTGCTTGGTATCGTCGTTGGGATAACTCGTGGATCCGCGCATCTAACCACCGCGACCATGCGTCGTTTAACCGCTATTGGGACCCGAACAACTTCAACGCGCACATCTGGCCGAAGCACATCGGTGTCACAGGTCGGAGCGACTATCCTTTCTCGGTCATGTCTGACTACTTCGATGGCACGACGCACTACATGGACAACATGGATCCAACGGACCAGGATGATCTCCCAATCATCCCGCAAATCGTCATGGATCCCGACTTTGGATTCGTCGGTGCGCTGACTGGTCTATTTGCTGTTCCTGGCGGGTCGTTGCTCGCACCGGAAGCGACGTTCACAATCGGTGCTGACACCTATCGAATTTTCACCACTCGTGATCACTCGGAAGGTGGTCACTATTACTGCGTCAAGGAGGTTTGATCAATGGCCTATTCCACGGGATCAGGTGACTACAACGCGCTGATGGCAGCCGTACTCGTTCACGCCCTCGCAGACGGGTGGACGGAGATTGGTGGTCTCGGAACAGGTTGGCCCATTTCGAAAGGCAACGTGCGCGGCGTCGATTGGACGACCTATACTTTGTTCGAAGCTGATTTGACCATCGGTGGAACTGGTGTGTCTAAGACGCAACGCTACATCCGCATCGGTGTCGGTTCATCGGGTGCAACTGCGACAACAAATGCCGCTGACACGTCGAGTCCTTATTGCGCAAATATGGGTTACACTTTCACGGCGTGGCATATCTTCTCGGACACCACTGTCAACGATCACATCCATGTGGTCGTCGAATTCTCGAACGGTGTGACTGCTGACTGCCATTCTCACTTCTCGTTTGGCGAGATTGACAAAGGCGGTTTGACTTACACGTCGATTGCTTACGCAACAGCAACAGGCGGTCGCGCATACGCGGCCAGCGCTGCTGGTGGTAACGGTATTCAAGAGGCAACAACGGGTGAGGATTGGAACACAGTCAACCGTTGTCGAAACATGTGGGCAGGTGCGTATGGCGAGAACGACGACGGCTCTGCCGTCACCGCGTTCATGACGCACGCAACAACATCACCGCACCCGAACGGTTCAGGCAGCTGGCCTGCGACGGATACGTGGATCAAAGACGGTGCGTATCTTTGGGCGAAGAATGCGCGGCAAAATGACGCGCTGAACTCACTGAACCTTACCACAGATAAGGACGGTTCATTTGCAAACGTTCCTATGTGGCGAGGATTGAACGCGGCGACGGGTTTCGTACCGCTCGGACCCATTCCGTTTATCATGATCAACGGGACGCTTTCGGGTTCGCGTATGCGCTGGATGGGTGTTTATCCAAACGTTCGTTTCTGCTCCATGGAAGGCATCAATCCAGGTGACGAGTTCACTTTTGGCGCCGACACCTGGAAAATGTTCCCTGTTCGACGCTCAACAGTATGGACTCTACTGAACCAGCGGTACCAAGTTACCAGCGGCTACTCAGGATACGCGTATAAGAAGGTTCCCTAATGGCACAGCAAGCACTCTTTGGTGAAATTGTCCCAGCTGCTGCACCGGGTGCCTCGACCAACCCGTGGATTTACGCGTGGGTAAACGGTAGCGGCCCTTACACGACCGCTTGGTCGGGTTCAGCGACGCCTAAAGTGTCGGACGACATCTACGAGGACGATCCTGGCGACCTCGCGAACGTGTCGGGCGTTGCTCCTCACGTTCCCGGTTCATTTGATGCGGCAATCATGGCCTCATGGCACACGGATTTCCATTTCCGTTTCTGGACGATTCCAACGTCGCTCAACCTGAGCAATCCGACGATTGGCGCCAACATCCCATTCAACATCTGGAACACGTTTGACGAACTCGGCACGTTGTCGTCTGTTGTCGTCACGGGATCTTCGGTGCTGTCGTTTGATTACACAGCAGCCGAGACGATCCGAGGCGGTGAGTACCTCGAAGTCAACATGCAGATCGCTGCCGGTGAACCGACAATCGACGCAACGATTGACTTCATTCACGACATTGGGACGGCAGAGCTCGCTGTCCTCGCAATCGTCGCGGAAACGTTCCCGATCCTGCCTGAGGTTCCAGTCAATGAGACTTGGGGCTTCAAGACGGACATTATGACCAACTACAAAGGCGTTGAGTCGCGCATGTCGTTGATGCCCGAACCGCGGATCAACATGTCCTTCAACGTGAAGGTGGTTGACTTCGAAGAGCGGAAAGTGCTTTATGGCCTGTCCGCGTCGAACATCAAGACGGCGTCCGTTGTGCCTATGTTCCAGTACGCTGCACCGATCACGCAGGAAACAGCAATTGGTGGTGCTCGACTGTATTTCGATCCTGCATTGTGCAACGCACGCGTAGGCAAGAACCTTATCGTGATGAACCGCGCGACGCAGGCGGTACAGCTCGGCTCTGTTACGACGCTCCACGCGGATGGTGCAACTATCAACGCAGCGGTCGGTGTTACCATTGAACCCGGTCTCTGGTTCGCTGTGCCCGGGTTGCTTTGCTTCCTGCGCGATGACTCGGGCCTCGACTTCGGTACGCAAGCCGGTGAATACTCACTTGATGCGGACGCCGTCGAAACGTGGGACTTGCAGCGACCTTCCGCAACCCAGACAATCGCAACCTATGACTCCTTGCCAATGATCGAGAAGTCGTTCTTGATCACGACGCCTGAGCGTTTCGCATATCGTCGCGAGTTGTTGGACAACAGCATCGGTGCGCAGGAGATTCGTTCGCAGGACACTAACTTCGTCGTAAAGCGTTCGGTCAAGTTCTCTGTTGATCGAAACAGCGACGAGTTTGACTACTGGCGTGAATTCTTTGCGCTTGTCGTGGGTGCTCAGAAGCCTTTCCTTATGTCAACGCAATTGCCTGACCTGTCGTTGCGTCTCGCGCACAGCGACGGTGCATCAACGTTGGACATCAATGAGTCCTACTATGAGTCGAAACTGTATCCGCTCGACGCGTTTAAACGCCTATGGATCGACTACACCGATGGCACATCGACGCAGCACAACGTCACGAACGCGGTTACTGACGTGTTCAGCAACACGCAACTTTCTATCTCACCTGCGTTGACGATTGGTAAGACCGCATCCCGCTTCTCCTTCTTGCAGAAAGTGCGTGCAGCCGATACAATCCGACTTGAGCACTACAACGACTACTCCTATATCAAGTTCGGAGCGAGGACCACGAACACATGACCTTTGCCACCGACGAGCAATCCCTCTACGACGGCGCGCCGATTGAGTTGTACCATTTCGATGGAACAATCAACGACTACTTCGTCACGACGTCTGCCGACACAATCATCTCGTCTGGTCAAACCTATGTTCCTCTAGCAGGCTTGAAGCGTAACGTTTTGAAGATCGGGACGCAGGAAGAAGAGTCGCTCGCGCTCGACATTGAGATGCCTTATGATCACCCGTTGGTCACGGAATACGCCTACAAGACAGCACCGCCCACGCTCGAATTGAATTTGTACCGCGCACACCGCACCGATCCGTCAGACCGGATCCTGATGTGGAAAGGCAAGGTTTTGTCGTTCTCGGTTGAAGGCCGCATCTGCAAGATGCGTGTGCCTGCGTTGTTCGCGTATCTGCTGAATGGCGTCGCGCCGTCACCGCGTTACCAAGCTCCGTGCAACCACGTCCTTTACGACGCACGCTGCACCGTCAACCCGGCGTCTCACCAAACAGTGACCACCGTGACAGGACTACTCAACAACGTGATCTCGGTCGCGTCTCTCGGGTCGTTGACCATTGCTGAAATGGTCGGCGGCGATATGTCGTGGGCGACGGGCGGTGAGAATCGAATGATCACCACCGGAACAGGTCTCGACCTGACCGTGACTTATCCTTTCGCCAATCTTTCAATCGGTGATTCTATCACACTTCGACGCGGTTGCGACCATTCCTTCGCAACATGCAAAAGCAAGTTTTCGAACGGACCCAACTTCGGAGGTTGTCCACTCGTGCCCGACAAAAACCCATTCACGAGTAAGCCATGATTTGGTTTACCATTGCCCTCTTCGTCGTCAGCTTTCTGGTGACTGCACTTCTGGCGCCCAAGCCAGACATCGAAGACGCGCGTGCGGGCTCGCTCGACGACGTTCAGTTCCCGCGGGCGACTGAGGACGCGCCTATCCCGCTTGTGCTCGGACGTGTTCGAATGAACGCACCGAACACTCTCTGGTATGGAGACTTCTCGACTGTCGCGATCACCGAGAAAGTCAAAACAGGTTTGTTCTCGTCCAAGCACGTCGTTGTCGGACACAAATACTACTTGGGTTTGGACCTTGGCTTGTGCCTCGGACCTGACGTTGCAATGACCGAGATTTTCATCGACGAGGAATCCGTGTGGACGGGAACCACATCGTCGACCGTTCCGACCACGGGAACGATTTCTGCTTCCCAGTTGTTTGGCGGCTATAAAGGTGGTGGCGGTTGGACAGGCGGCTTCCGTTTCTATCCAGGCACGTTCCCACAAACAGAAAATGCCTACATTGAAGGCATCGTTGGCGCAGGTAACTCGCCTGGCTACGGCGGTATGTCTCACCTCGTTTTTGAGAACAACTATATCGGTGAGTCGAACCAGCTGCGGAAGATGGGTTTCATCCTTCAGAAGTACACCAACGACATTGGCGCGCCGAACTCGGGCAAAGTCGGCGACGACATGAACCCAATGGAAGCGCTGTACCAGATCTGCATTGATCCTTGGGTAGGCCTCGGTATTGATCCCGCTCAAATCGACGGAGCGAACTGGCTCGCTGTCGCAACGACGCTGCACACCGAAGGCAATGGTTGCTCGGTACTCGTGACAACGGGTCAGTCAGGCAAGCAGATCATGAAAGAGATCTTGCGCCAGATTGATGCGATCATGTTCCAGGATCCTGAGACTGGTCAACTGAAGATCAAACTGATCCGCGACGACTACGACGTGGGAACTATTCTCGCGTTCGACGAGGACGACATTCTGAAGGTCCGCAACTTCACGAAAACAGCGTGGGAAGACGTTGTTGCTCAGGTCAAGGTTTCGTTCCCGCAATTGAACAAAGAATCCTCAGCAGTCGCGATCTCGCAGGATATGGCTACCGCTGGCATGATCGGTCGAATGAAGACGGTCAACATGTCCTTCCCGTTCTGCTACGAGGCTGATCTTGCGAACGAGATCGCATCGCGCGAACGCGCACAGCAGTCAGTTCCTTTGTTCCGCATGACTCTCGAAATGAACCGGAACGCTTATACGCTGCGACCGGGCGACGTGTTCAAGATCTCGTGGCCAGAATATGGCTTGAGCGACCTCGTGATGCGAGTGCAAAAGCACGACCTCGGTGAGCTGCTCAACAACAAGATCGTGGTCGATTGTATCCAGGACGCTTTCGCGGTCGGTACTGTCGTGTTCGCGGCACCTGTAGGGAGCTCATGGACAGCGCCTGTCACCACTCCTTCGTTGATCGTGACATGGGAGGAGTTGAACCTACCATTCTTCTTCGCTCGTAAACTCGACTACCCAGTGGCTGCGACGTATGCGCAACCGTTCATGATCCCGCTGAAACCGAACTCGAGTTCAAGCACCTACACGCATTGGGGCGGCATCGTTTCCGGGACCTTGGACACCGCTGATCAAGTGGAAGTCGAGTATCCTGCAACAGGCACACTCGCCGCTGCGTATGATCGAGAAACAGGCCAGTTGACCGGTCTCGATGCTACTGGGTTCACGATTGATGGACGGGACGGTACTTTTGTCGCGGGCACGGATTCCGCTGAAGTTCATTCCGGTGACCTCGGTATTCTTTACATCGACGGCGAGTGGCTAGGTTTCACTGGCGTGACGAACAACCCAACGACTGCGGTCGTGACGAACGTCTACCGCGGCCTGTTCGGCTCGACCGTGAAGGATCACGCACTCGGCACACGCGTCTACCAGGTTACTCCTGAGATGTATGGCTACGGTTATGCAGGCGCGGACGTTGTGGGCGACAACACAGGACGCACCAACTGGTATTTCAAACTGCTTGATGCTGTTGGCGGCAACGTCATGGATCCCGCGTCGGTGACAGAAGAAACTTATACGCCGGGCGACGAGATGCGCGTCCCTGCACGTCCTCGCAACTTGCAGCTTGATGCTGTTCGAACTGTGCGCGAAGTCATCGCAGCAGACGGTGATCTTGACGTGACGTGGAGCGCGACTGACCGTGAGTCGGGCACATCATACCCAACTGAGACGGCTGCCGCAGAGACGCCCGCAGAGACCGAGACATACGACGTGTCTGTCTACATCGGCGGCGTTTACAACGCAGGGCTTTCGACAACGAGCAACGCGACCACAACATTCACCATTCCGTTCTCAACGTTGACTCCTCCTGTTGAGGAACTCGACTGCGAGGTGCGCGTGTGGGCGAAGAAGGTGAACCCAGACAATCCTACAGACACGTTTGACTACCTTTCTACCGGCTATGCAAGCCTCTCCTTTACTTGTAATATCGTCGCGAATAAGGTACTATTGTCAGGCGATATGCAGAGCGGTACAGACAACATCCTGTTGTCAGGCGACGAGCAAAGCGGTACAGACATTCTAGACCTTTCAGGAGACGAAGCGTAATGGCAGACAAAGAAATCAGTGCGCTCACAGCAGCGACAAAACCAGATGGCACGGAAGTCATTCATGGGAAACAAGGCGCGAACTCGCGCAAGATCACGTCGCAACAACTCGTTGAACTTGGCGCGTCGATTGTCACGGACAGCACAACGTCGCGGGCGTTCGTCGTCGGTGACGTTGGCAAGTACATTCGTTTCACGAACGGCGCCGCGATCACCGCAACATTCAACACGGGAATCTTTTCTGCAAACGACGAGATGATCTTCGAACAAGCAGGCGCTGGTGTGATCACGTTCACTGCAGGCGCTGGGTTCACGTTGACGTCCGCGGGTTCACTCGTTGACTCGAACGGGCAGCAAACTGTCCAAGGCATCAAATTCCTGTCCGCAAGCTCGGCAATTCTGTTTGGTAATCTCGCATGATGAAGCAACTCCTAGGTGTTATCGCTAGCGCGGGCACCGGTGGCGGCGGTCCTGGACCTGGGAGTGACTTCCCAGTCATTGAGTCCTACAACACGAACACCGATCCTGCGACCAACGCGGGTTTCATCACGGTAACCAAACCGGCATCAGTCGCCATTGGCGACCTTTTGCTGTTCATCGTTGGTGACGCTGACACAACAGCCACCGACAACTGGACAGCGCCTTCCGGGTTCTTCGATGCAGGTCACTTCGGCAACGCGACTTCCGATTCTCACTTCTCGATCTTCTGGCGTATCGCTGACGGTACGGAGACCGCAACTGCGACTGCGAATGTCAGTGACACAGGCGACGACATTGGCGCCATCTACATTCGAATCTCGAACGCCGATCAGACAGCGCCTATTTCTATGGTCGGCGCCGAAACAACCACAGCTGGGTTGACCGTCGTAGCGTCAGACATCACGACGCCTACAGACAACAATCTCGTGATCGCTTTGGCAGCAAAGGATGCAAACCAACCTACTGGCTGGTCTTTCGACAACGGGTTCTCGAGTCTGCATTCTTTCTGGTTCGATGCGGATCCTTCTTCCGGTTTGTTCATTGGTGAGAGTGACGAGGCAACAGCGGGCGCAATTGGCGCGACCACATTGACCATTGACGACAACTCAGACGGTCTGGTCGCCATGCAATTTTCGATCCAGCCACCACAACCTACAGTCGAGGCGTTGATCAAGATTCCTGCGCACACTGTCGGGTCAGATTTGACTGACTTCCCAATCATGATCGACCTTGCCGACATGTCAGCAGCTTTCATCGCTGCCGTTGACGCGTCAGGCGACAATATCCGCGCCTATGAAGTAGATGGTACAACAGTAATCCCGCATGATGTGACCTACTTCAACAAACCGGACAGTCGCGGTCGGATGTATGTCAAGAAAACGATCACCGAAGCGTCTGACACGGAGTTTTTGATCAAAGCAGAAACAACAGGCACAGCGCGCCTCGCTGTCGGTGACACGAATGGGCGGAATGCTGTTTGGTCCGACTACGAAGTCGTCTGGCAGTTTCCCGAGACCGATAACCGTACCGGCAACGCATATACTCAAGATGTGGTCGACCTCGAACCTCACACGGAATGGATCACCGTTGACTACCATGAGTTCGTTGGCAACCCGCACCAAGGCTTGGCTGTCGATGGGTCCAACCTGATCACAATCGACACAAACTACTTCCGTCGTCACACCACGTCCGACTTCGTCACCGTTGCCGCATCGAACATTGATCCCGTAGGCGACGTGAACACGGACAAAGGCATCACCGCTCTCGATCACGCATCGGATGGTTGCATCGTCTCGGGAGAGCTCTGGGTTCCCATCGGGAAGTACCCACCTTCAGGTGCTCACAACGAGTGGCTTGCTGTGTTCGACTCGACCACGCTCGCCTACCTTCGCGCCTACGACGTTACCTCAGGAACGATCTTGAACTCGTCAATCTGCTACGATGGCACGTCGTTGTTCTACTGCTGTGACTTCGACGACGGGACCGTGATGCGGACCTATAACTCGACGGGCGTTCTTCAATCCACAATTACTCTTTCCACGTCGGTATCGAGCGCGCAAGGCATCGAGTACGTTGACGGTGTGATCTACATCGCCTGCTCGGACGCAAACGAAGCCACATATGCTTTCGAGACAGACGGTACTTACATCGGTGAAGTGTTCCGTCGCCCTACTGTGGGTATCCAAGAAGGTTTGTCTTATGACGGAACATCGTTGTGGTCGCTGGATGGCGACGGTGATCTAATTCGTCTGCAGCAGGTTGCTGGGATCACAGATTACCGCAAGCTGCACTACGCGAACATCAACGTGAATATTCCGACGCTTTCGACAACGTGGACGATGGCAACGTCTGTCTACTGGTCTGTGGAAGGCGGAGATCTTCAGCACGCTTTCCTGTCGATTGGCGATGGTGTCACAGACGCAAATCGCGCGTCCCTTGCTTACGACGACGGTCCCGACGTTATCTCAATGTGGAACAGTACGGACAGTTGGGTTGCGGGATCCTACAATCCAGGCGAGTATGACACGTTCCGAGTTGCTGCAATGAGTGACGGCACGACCAATCGAAAGGTTTGGGAGAACGGTGCTGCTACCGTGGACAGTCCCGTGTCCGCTCGTCCTGTATCAGCAGGCACGGACGCTGACTTTGTCGTCAACGCATCGCGCACGGATAACTGGGAGGATGGCGAGGGCTACTACCAGAACATTTGGCTGCGCCATGAGGCCATGTCGGACGACTGGATGTTTGCAGATCATGCGAACATGCACGACCGCGCGAACTTCTACGTGGTCAATGATAAGTACACCGACTGGCGAGTCCTCGTCGATGAAGGTGGGCACGAGAACTACCTGTCCATTCAAGAAATCGAGATGGCCGCGGCAGCTTCTGGAACGAACCTTTGCACAAACGGCTACGCGTATGCAGGAACAAATCGCACCGGTTGGGGGCCTGAGGAGGCTTTCGATGGTGACAAGGTTTCAACGAGTCACGGTTGGTCGGTGGACAAAACCGTTGACACTGATCGCTCGGAATGGTGGGTTGCTTACTCGTTCACGAATCCACAAGACATCAACGAACTGCGTCTGTTCGCACGTCCGGATTGGGGCGTGCATATGCCCGTCTCATTCCGTCTCCAGTATCTTGATGGAACGGTGTGGAAAACCAAGTTCTCTGCTCGCTACGAACCGTTCTGGGATGACTCGGAAACACGGGCATTCACCGCCAACGTGGATCACCGCACTGAAGGGGCTGCACGCTACTGGCGTGTTTGGGGACCCACGTCAGACAACGGCACAAATGTCCACATTGCCGAACTAGAATTCCGTGAAAGCCATGGCGGTGCGGACGTCACGACTACCGGTTTCGCGATCCAGGGCGGTGAGCGTGTAGGTTTTGAAGGGACATATGCGTTCGACAATATCGCGACAACAAGCAATTCGTGGGGCGTGGCTACCGGTACGACTTCTTACGACCTGCGATGGATCGGGCAGGACTTCGGTGCTGCAAACGACAAGGACGTGGTCGAGATTCAGATGACCTCGCGAGCAGATAGTTTCTACTCGCAGACGCCTACCAGTTTCTACATTGAACGGTCGACCGATGGTGTGACCTACACGCCCGCGTGGTACGTTGAGTCAATGGGCGCGACGTGGACGGCTGCAGATTCTCGCATCTACCGTAGCCCTTGGGCCGCTGACGAACTTCGATTGATCGGTGAGAATGGTACAGCTGGTGCACAAGACACAACCGACCAGAGCCCGGCCGCGACGACGTTGACTTGGGGCGGAGGCTCTGAGGTTTCTGAAACTCAAGCCTTGCACGGTCAGACGAAGTCAATCGGTATCAACCACGACGACTTGTCGGGCGACACGCTGACAATCCCAGCGATTGACTTCGGGTCCACATCGACCGACGACTTCACGGTCGAGGTTTGGTTCTTTTCGACGACGCACAACGCGACGTACTTCCACGCCTTGATGGGTAACGGTGACAACTCGACTGCCGGCTCGTGGTCGTTGTTCGTGCGCGACGACCCAAACAACTATCTTGACTTCCGTTGCCAAGGAGGTGCTGTTCTTCTCGGCGCAACGGATATTGCTGAGGACGAATGGCACCACGCTGCTATCTGTCGTGAAGGCGACGACTGGTACTTGTATCTCGACGGTGTTCAGCAAGACACTCACACGGACGCCGCTCGTTCGATGTATGGCGCAGCAGCCGGTGCAATCCACATCGGCGGCAACCAAGCTGGTGTGAACGATGAATGGCGCGGGTTCTTGGACAAGGTTCGCATCACGAAAGGCTTCTGTCGCTATCCTGGCGGCACAACCTTCAACCCACCGGAGTATGTCGGATGATCATGACTTTCCTTGCACGTTTCGCAATTGGCCGCGCACTGAGCGCCTTCGCTTCAAAGCTGCCGTGGCAAATCTGGGCAGCGCTTGCGGTGATCGTGTTTTTGGGGGCGAGTGCGTGGTATATCGACCGAACCGCCTTCACGCGCGGTTTTTCGAGGGCTGACGCGCAGTGGGTTGCGAAGGTCGAGGCTGAGGTTGCGCGACAAACAGAAATAAACAACACTGCTTTGCGGGCGGCAGAGGAAACCATTGCCCGTTTAAACGAGGCCAAGGAGGTCCGAGATGCTACAATTGAACGACTTAACCGGGAAGCTGCTGAGGATCCCAATGCTAATCGGGAGTCTATTGGTGTTGACGGCGTGCGCCGACTCGATAACCAGCATTGACGGCGCCCCTGTACTGGAACCTGTGCCCGCGCAGCTGGCTGTCGCGTGCCTTGGTCCTGTCAAGCTGCCCAATCGCGCATTGACACAAGTCGAGGTTGAGACGCTTTGGCGTCAAGATCGTGAGAATTTGAAAGCGTGTGGGATCAGCAAAGAAGCTGTCGTCGCATACTACCAAGATCGTGATCGACGCCTTACCGGGTCTTGACCGGCTGTTCACGCAATTTCTTGATAGCAGCATCTAAGAGCACTTCAACGTGTTCAGGGATGGCTTGGCGTTTGTTTCGGTAGTTGGAAATCGACTGCGGAGTTTTGCGTAGTTGGCTCGCCATCTTGACATTGGTCCAACCCAGCGCTGTCTGCTTGCGAATAAATTCGTCTGAAGTCATGCTCGGGTCCTTTGGTTACCCGATTGATAGCATAAGCGACTTATATTCTGCGAGCACAAAACTAGGTGGCGTTCCATTCCCTGCAAAAAGCCCTGCGTTACGCGTATGCGCGTGTCCTTTTGGAAAATTTGTCTGACCCCCTTGCATGCTGCAGGTCGTGCAGGGAATGTTTGTTTTCAATCGGTTACGCGAGAAGTTCATGCAGGGAACGTGCAGGGAATCAGTTCCTGTTTTGCAACGGCGTCATAAAAACAAGTGGTTTGCGCAAAAATTTCGTGCAGGGAACATGCCTCACCTAATGATCTAGCCTTATTGCCTTATTCGATCCTTGCGCAAGCGCGTGCGAACGTCCTACAACTGGGCATCGACAATCAACACCGCAACGGAGCAACACATGACTGACCTTATCTGGCAACCCGACGTCTTCGCCCTTGGGCAAACGGAATTCAACGTGGCTGAGTTCGAGGCTTGGATTGACCACAACGATTTCCAGCTGCACAAGACAGGCGAAAGCGACACACCGCTGGCCAACCTTTGGGCCGACGTGGAAGACGAGTACGCAATCGAGCGCATGATCGAATTTGGTGGGCGTCACTGCTACCGCGCATGGCAGTCAGGACGTGACCGTTCCGACTACATTGAGAACATCATTGAGATGGAACACGGCTCGGTGCTCGAGCATTCGACGATCAACTGGGGCATCCAAGGCGTGTCGCGTTCACTGTCACTCGAGCTTGCACGGCATCGCGTTGGTATCGCACTGTCGCAAGAATCGCAGCGGTATGTCGATGCAGCGGACATCAATTTCGTAGTGCCGCCTCTGGTCGCATATCTCGCTGGCGGGTCGATGTCCAACGCCGACGTGATCACGGAATTCCATCGCCACTGCTTGCGCGACCTCGAAACCTACAAGGCGTTGCAGGAAATGATTGTGGACGAGATCAAACGTAAGACGCCAAACATCAAGTCGCTGACCATGATCAAGAAACGCGCGAACGAAGCAGCACGAGCGCACCTGCCGAACGCGTGCGAAACGCGCTTCCTTTGGACGACCAACATGCGTCTCCTGCGCCACTTCCTGTGGCTGCGAGGCGGCAACGGCGCTGATCTTGAAATCCGTCGTCTTGCGAACTGGCTGCTTGCACAAGCGCAGGATGCTGCTCCTTCCGTATTCCACGACATGGCGTCGTCCGCCAATGATGGCGAGTATGGTGTGCCTGTGATCGTGAGCGCGAAGTGACACAGGTCTACGTCGAAAACGCTCACGGAATCGTCGAGGGGCTCGGTTATGATGCGAGCCGGTCCCTCGGCGACCGTTTAAACACCGAAGTCGAATACCAAGGCAATCGGATCAAATTCGTTCCGACGAAGCACGCATTGACTACGCTGGTCGAAGAAGTTGGCCGCGAGGCATTCCATCCTGGTTGCCGCTTCGCGTGGGCGCATCACTACAAAGACAAACCGAAGCAGGAAGTCGAGTTCGAATGGGTGACCGAGCCCTACGACCACCAACGCGAATGGTGGTCACTGATCAAGGACATGGAATACTTCTCGCTTGAATGGGAAATGGGTCTTGGAAAATCGAAGACAATCCTTGACGTGTGCCAGTGGGCATATGCGAAAGGCGAGCTAGACGCGCTCCTCGTCGTCACGTTGAACGGCGTCCACCGCAAATGGGTCGAGAAAGAAGTTCCTGCACACTTCCCAAAAGGCAAGGCGCACGCAGCATTCTGGAACACCAACATCGTGGATGCCGGGATGTGGTATGGTGAGAACGCACGCAATCGGACGTCGATTGTGGACAGTGATCGCTTTGCCGTCGCAACGATCAACTTCGAATCTGTTCACCGTGCGAAAGGGCTCAAATTCTGCGAGCGTTTCCTGCGATCACGCAAGTGCGCCATCGTCGTGGATGAGTCGCAGTATATCAAAACGCCGGGTGCTGCTGTCACCAAGGCGATGATCAACAAATTGAAGAAGCTTTCCGAACGTCGTTGGATCACGACGGGAACCATGTCAACAGGATCGACGCTCGACCCGTGGTCGCAGTATTCCTTCCTGGATTCGAACATCGTCAACAACATGAAATTCCACCAGTGGAAAGCCGAGTTCGCAGAACAGGAACAGGTGGGAGACAAAACGTTCGAGGCGTGGGAATATCAACCGCACCTCAAGAAGTCGATCAAGGTCACCAAGCCAGTGATGACTGTCACCGGTTTCAAGAACGAGGAAAAGCTGTGCCGCATGCTCGACCCATTCCGGTCGCGCCTGCTCAAAGAGGACTGCCTCGACCTACCGCCGAAAATGTATCGGATGCGCTCATTCGAGATGACCGACAACATGCGCCGCGCCTACAATCAAATGGCGAAGGACTTCCTGGTCGAGATCGAAGGCGGTCAAACGATGACCGCAACCATGGCGATGGTGAAGGCGGTGCGCCTGTCACAGATCGCGCAGGGATACGTTGTGCCCGACGACGCCGACCCGTTGTCCGAAGACGTGCCCGGTATTGCGCTTGACGACAAGAACCCACGTCTCGAGGCGCTCATGCAGGAGATGGAAAAGGTTCGGAACAAAGGCATCATCTGGTCCTACGCTCGCTATTCGTTGCGATTGATCGCCGACGCATTGCGCGAGGCATACGGTGACGACTCGGTGATCGAATACCATGGCGGCGTGTCGCCTGATCAGAAAGCGAAAAACCTGCTCCTGTTCAAAGAAGACCGGACGCGCTGGTTCGTTGGCAATCCTATGTCAGGCGGCACAGGCATCGACCTCGTGGAGGCCGATCAGATGGCCTACTACAACAACTCATTCAACCTCGCTTTGCGATTGCAATCGGAAGACAGGTTTCATCGCATCGGACAGGAGGCCGAGTCATGCACCATAACCGACATTGAGTGTCTTGGGACTATTGATCGACCACAACTTCGCGCATTGAAAGACAAGCGCGACGTGGCATCTAAAGTCTCGGGAGACATCCTTAGATCGTGGTTGACCGGCGCGGTCTGATCACTTAAAACAATCCTACAACGGAGTAACAAAATGCCTAAAGTATTTATCGTCAACGAACCGGATGAGTCCCGTGTGCCCGCAGGGCGCGCTTCTTGGGACACGTCGCCTGCAGGTCACTTCGGTGAGCTTGTCTATATCTTCACCGCGGACAACCCACCGCCGGTGCGTGATCGAGACAACGCCATCGACCGTGCCCACGACGTTCTTCAGGACGCCGAACCAGGTGACTACATCGTTTGGGCAGGCGGCGATCCTTTTGGCATGATCCTTGCAGCCGGCATCCTCGCCGACTACACGGATGGGCAATTCAACTATTTGATGTGGGACCGCATGGCTCGCTCGTATGCTCCGATTGATGTGGACCTGCTGTTCAATAACGGAGAAGAAGAATATGAGTGATCTCGACGAACTCGCAGCCGAGGGCGAAAAAGTAGCCTCGACCGATCTCAAAGACGTGACCGCGCTCGCGCACAAGCAACTCGAACTCGAGGGCAACGTGGCGCGCATCGAAGCGACCTTGAAGGAAGCAAAAGCTGAACTCGACAAGATTCAGCTGAGCCAGCTTCCTGCTGCTTTGAAGGCCGCGGGCATCCCATCGTTCCAGTTGGAAAACGGAATGACTGTTGGCTATGCCGAGGACATGAAAGTGTCCGTCCCAAAAGCGCGCAAAGACGCGATCATCAAGAAGATGAAAGAATGGGGCTACAGCGGCAACGTCGCGAACACCATCACCATCGACCTTGGAAAAGGCGATACGAACATGGCGGGCGAATTTGTCGCCAAAGCCGAAGAATTGGGCGTCGAGGCGACCGTGGCGGAGGACATTCCTACCGGCACAGTCAAGAAGGCACTCAACGCACGCGTGAAGGAAGGCAAGAACGACGACCTTGCATTCTTTGGCGCGTACTCGTTCACCAAATCAACGGTGAAATAACCAGGCCATAAAAGGAGACCTTACATGGCACAAGCGAAAACAGCGACGAAAGAAGTCGCTACGAAAAAAGAAGCTGGTCTGCCCGCCGAGTTCATGGACGAACTCGCACTGGCCGGTGAAGAACACAAGGAAGCGCTCGGCAAAGACGACATGTCGATTCCGTTCCTGCAGATCCTGCAGTCCCTGTCGCCTCAGTGTACCAAAGGCGAGCCTGAGTTTATCAAAGGCTCTGAACCTTCGGACCTGTTGAACACGGTCACCCAAACGATCATCAAGACCCGTGACGACGACGACAACGCAATTGCTGGCTGTCGGGTCCTCCCGATCTCCTACAAGCGTTCCTTCATCGAATGGGTTCCACGTTCGCAAGGCGGCGGCATCGTCAACGAGTACTCGGTCGAGGATGGTCTGTCGATCATCACGCAGCGTTCCGCTGAAACTGGCCAGGACATTATCCAAGCGAACTCGCCTTTGGGCACGCCTGGTAACCAGTTGAACGATACCCACACGCACTTCATGTTCTTGCTCAACGACGATGGCACACATGAGCCGGTTGTCTTGACCATGGCCTCGACGCAGATCAAGCCGTCGAAGGACCTGAACAACATGGTGAGCAAACAGGTTCTGCCTGATGGCCGCAAGGCGCCACGCTTCTTCGGGATCTACGACGTGACAACGGTTCGCCGTTCGAACGATCAAGGCTCCTGGTACATCTGGAAATTCGAACGCGCGACCGACGTGCTGACGGACGACAAGATGGGCATGTTCCGCGAGGCGAAAGAATTCGTTGCGGGCATCGAATCTGGCGAGCACAAAGCCGACCATTCGAAGGCTGAAGGCGAAGTCAATCCGAAGACCGCGGACACGTCCGGCGCGTCGGGTGACAACGACGACGAAGTGCCGTTCTAAGAACACGGGTGGGCGTTTAAACGCGCCCACCTAGACGTCAGGCAGTTCCTGCCGACGCTCCTGACTCACAGGGAAAGCACAAGCTCATGACCGAAAGCGCGCAGACCACGCAAGTAGTGAGAGGCTAAGGAACAAAGTGAGGAGGACGAGAGTCCCGTGTCGATTAGGTCCTGGTCGATCAATTCAATCTAACGCTCAAGGAGAACGGCGTGACAAAAAACGGAGACAGGTTTGCCCGGTTGTTCAAAGGGCACGGATCGCGCTATGGGCGATACGACATAACCGGCGACACAGTCGCAGAAGAAAAGGTTGCAGGGAAAGCACGAACGGTCGACCAGCAAATCACGCTCAAGGACTACAATGATCACGTTGCCGGCAAGGTCGGTATTGGCGTCATTCCGCTGCAAGGCGCAGCCAAAGAACAAGGCATGATCAACTTCGCCGCGATAGACATCGACGTCTACAAGCAGGACGAAAAAGAAAAGCGCAACCTTACCCATGAAGACATCGCACTCGCGTTGATGGAAACGCCCTTGATTGTGACGAAGTCGAAGTCGGGCGGCATCCATGTTTGGATGTTCTCAAAAGAAGGCATCCCTGCAAGAATCGCAATCGAGTATTTGAACGCGCAGGCGTCCCACTTGGGCGTCGGTGGTTGTGAGGTGTTCCCGAAACAAACAGAACGATTCTCGGACGAGGACGTAGGCAACTGGATCAACCTGCCATACTTCGGCGGGCATCGTGTCGCGGTCGTCCCATCAAAAACGGGATCGTCCATTGAGTACATCGAACCCGACCTTGACCAGTTCCTAGACATTGCCGAGTCGGTCGCTGAGACCACCACCTCAGAATTCATTCTCGACAACATGCCGACGCACATCAATCAGCGTGCCGACGACAAAGAAGAAGAATTGTTCTACGACGGTCCTCCGTGCCTTCAACGCATGATCATAGGCGACCCGCGAGCCATCGCGAAACTCGAAGACAAACACCGCAAGAAACTGAATGGGATTCCGTCGCCTTACGCGTCGGAGGCCGCGCAGACGCGTGCCGAGGCTTGGCTTGAACGTCAGAAGGCCGCGTTGTCGCCTCAGAACATCGAGAACAACCGCAACAACGTGTTCTTCTGTGTTGGCATGTATCTGCACCGGAGACTGTCGCCACACGACCCAGACGCTAAGCTCGAAGGTGACGAAGCCAAAGCGCTCGGAAACATGATGACCGAGATCCACACCGAGTGGCGCATGGCGACGGGCAACAAAGGTATTCAAAAAGAACTCACGACATTGTCCGCCCAAGGCGTGCAAGGCAAGTGGGGCTACAAATGCACGCAGGAGCCGCTCAAAAGCTACTGTGATCGACGCCTCTGCCACAAGCGCAAGTTCGGCGTAGGCACAGGCGCGAAGGACTCACCTTTTGCAATCACCGGTTTCACCATCGTGGAATCCGAGGAACGGCAATACTACTTGACTGTGGGCGACAAACGCATCCACATCCCGGACGCTGCGTCGTTGTTCTCTCAGGCGACATTCGCGCAACACGTCCTCAACCAAACGGACAGGATGTGGCGACAATTGCAGGATCCGAAGTACAAAGAATTGATGGACGTCTTGCTCGAGAAAGCTGACCGAATTGATCCACCGCCTGACTCGGACTCCGTGTCGATCATCCGCAACAACCTTTATGACTTCGTCCATGACTTGCGTCAGGCACGCGGGCAAAACGACACAGGATTCTTCCAGGGGCGTGTCCTCGTTTCAGAAGACGAGAAAACCGCGCTATTCAAACTCGACCAGTTCGAGATGTATCTGCGAGGTCGTGGCTACACGCAATTCACCACGCGCATGATTGCGAAGAAACTCATTGACGACCTGAATGTGGTGGGACGTGGCAACACGGAAATTGCTGGTCGTCAGGTGCGACCATACGAAGTCAACCTCGCCAACCTCGAACTCCTAATGAGTGGAGGCGTCGGTGGGGCGGCTTAAACCAACACTAATCCTAGGCGGTCCGGGATGCGGCAAAACGACTGCGCTACTCAACGTTGTTGAGAAGGCGTTCTCCCGTGGCGTTGAACCGAACCGGATCGCCTACGTTGCTTTCACACGGAAGGCAGCACAAGAAGCGAAGGAGCGCATGGCGGAGAAGTTCGGGTTAGAACCTGACTCGATCCCGTACTTCCGAACCTTGCACTCCTTCGCCTTCAAATTCATCGACGCGCAGCCGTCGCAGATCCTGAACGAACCGAAACTGAGATCATTCGCAAAGGCTGAAGGCCTGCGCCTATCGAGCGAGTTCATCGACGAGTTTGGGCAGAAGATTTCGACGCCGCAGACTCCCGACGATAAAGCATTGAATTGCGACGCGTCAGCGCGCCTGACGGGACGACACATGGACGACGTGATCATAGAGCAAGGCTTGTCCTTCGACTACGTTGCGAAGGTCGTTGCCGACTATAACGAGTACAAGGAAACGCACATCCTGCTCGACTTCACCGACATGTTGAAGAAGTTCGTTGACGAGGCAACCATCCCTGAGTTCGACTTGCTCATTGTTGACGAGGCGCAAGACCTTTCCGCCTTGCAATGGCAGATGGTCGAGAAACTCGTTGACCATTCGAAAGACGTCTATTATGCAGGCGACGACGACCAAGCGATCTATGCGTGGGCCGGAGCCGACATTGAGCACTTCCTGAACCTCGACGCCGACCGCGAAGTCCTTCCCGTTTCATATCGCCTGAAACGAGAAATCTTCGACGCGTGCCAGAAAGTGATCCACTGGTGCGATGATCGCTATCCGAAAGATTGGGAACCACATGCTGAAGGCGGGTCGCTCGAGTATACGAACTCGCTCGATAAACTGGCCGACGACATGCGCGAAGGCGAATGGTTCCTGCTCGCTCGAACCAACTCACAACTCGCGAAGTATATCAAGTTTTGCAAACAGCGAGGACTGGCATATTTCGCGGCCACCAAGGACGGTATGTCGTCGTCGGTTGCTGTTGATCCTGTGCAAGCCGTTTTGACCTACGAGAACCTTCGACAAGGCAAACGTTTCGAAGGCGACAAGATGCAACTGTGCTGGTCACGAATACTTCCGAAGCTGCGCCCGGAAAGCGCGCCTGTGTTCGATCCTGTGCATGACTATGGCATAGACGACCTATGCTCGACTGGATTCGACGCAAGCGCCTCGTGGCTCGACACTCTCGACATGGCAGGCGGCATGAAGGACTACATTCGAGCGCTGAGATCTGAAGGCGAGAGCCTGATCAAGCCGCCACGCATAACCATCTCGACCATTCACGGCGTGAAAGGCGGAGAGGCGGACAACGTCGTGGTGTGGCAGAAACTCGGTTCAATCGCGCACAAGACCTGGATCGGACCAACTGGTAAGCAATACGACCAGGAAGTCAGAGCCTTATTTACTGCTATGAGTCGAGCGAAGAATCGTCTTATATTCCTCGACACACCAACGGCAACACAGTATCACGTTGAAAGGATGCTCAGATGACCAAACAGATAATTTTCGACTGCGACGACGTTCTCCTGAACTGGATCGGAGGCTTCCGGCAATACGCCGCAACACGATTGCAGCACACGGTGACGGGCGAACCGCAATCGTGGAACATGGGCGAGTGGCTCGGGACGACCAACGAGGTCGCTTTTGAACTCGTCGAAGAATTCAACGCGTCGATCCACTTCGGTCGCCTTGAGGCCGTTGACGGTGCACGCGAAGGCATGGAAGACTTGCGGATGTATATCCCGAATGTCCGTTTCCATGTGATCACGTCCTGCTCGTCCGAACCGACGACCGTCCACCTGCGACGCGACAACATCGAGAACCAATTTGGTGCGCGAACGTTCGACACAATTCACTGCCTCGACCTTGGTCAGAAGAAAACCAAGCTCCTGCAGGCGTGGCGTCAGGATGCGATCTGGGTGGAAGACAACTACAAGAACGCATTGATGGGCGCGGAGCTCGGTCTCAAGACCTACATTCGCAAGCGTCCGCACAACGCAGAATTCCAGGAACTGCATGACGACCGGCTGACCTGGTTCGACGAATGGTCGGAACTCACGGAGATGCTCACTTGACCTACCGCTCAACCAAATCCTATCCCGACCTCGGTCCTGTCGCCTATCGGCAGCACAAGGCGGATTCGCATTGCAACCTGATCCACGGTTACAGCCTGTCCTTCAAATTCACTTTTGAATCCGACACGCTCGACGCGCGGAACTGGGTTGTTGACTTCGGCAGCTTGCGCCCGTTGAAGGAGCTGCTGGAATCGCAGTTCGATCACACGTTGCTCGTTGCTGAGGATGATCCTGAGATTGATTGGTACCGCGAGGCGCACAAGCGCAAGATAGCGCGTGTCGTAGAATTGCCCGCACTCGGTTGTGAAGCAATCGCGGACCTTGTGTTCGAGTACACCGAGGGGTGGCTTGTGGAAGCAGGTTACGGCGACCGCGTTCGTCTCGTCGAGGTCGAGGTGATGGAACACGCCAAGAACACAGCGATGCGCATCGCCTAAGAAAATTATTTTGTGGTTCGCGTCGATTTCTTGTTGACGCGGACCTATAAGTCGCTTATACGTCGTCACATCAACAACGAAACAACGGATGGACACGACATGGCACAGGTAGAAAACTTCGAAGGCGAAAAAGTCAACGTGAAGGTTGGTGACTACGTCGGTTTCAAATGTGACATTGAGCAGTATGCTCAAATCGTAAAAATCACCGGCAACGGAATCTACACCACGCTGCACTTCGCATCGGACGAAGGTTTCGAAGGTGACTACATCCGCGACAACACCGAACATTCCGAACGCGCATCCGACTGCTGGATCGACTAATCCTCAAACAACGGAGACTGACATGACCAACCTGAACCTCACCACCCGCGAAACGAAACTGACTGACGCTGAGTTTGCGTCGATTGAACGCAACGCGGACGGCCGCATCCTCGACGACTTTGACTTCGTCTGGATTTGGGCAACCCCTGAACAAAAAGCCACGATGCACGGCGACGACCTGTCGCGTGGCGACGACACCGACGAAGAATTGCGTTGCATGCTCGCTGAGTTCATGTAATGTACCACCCGCGCAATCCTGCGCATCAACTGACCACAACAACTGGAGACTACTATGACCAAACAATTCATCGCCCACGCTGACGAACCTCGCACCTTTGCCGACAAAAAAGGCGCGACCAAAGCGATCAAACGTGACCTCACGAAACATTGGGACGCCCACGGCGACGTTCTTTTTGACACCGGCTTTGACGTGAAAGAATCTGGTGATCGTTTCGGCGTGATCTTGTACTGCGACCTGACTGCCAAGTCTGCGAAAAAACTCGTGGGCGCGGAGCTGACTGGTTACGTGATCGAACCACAACTCACGGAGGAACCTGTGAAAAAATCCAAGCCCGCAAAACCTGCGACAACTGCAAAACCTGCAACGACCGACGCGCCCAAAAAGCCCTCGCGTCGCAAAGGTCAAGTGCGCGTTGCACCGACAACCTACGCGCTCATCCCGTGCCGCGCTGGCTCGAAGCAACAAGCGATCATCGACATGATCTCGCGCGGCAACGTCTGGGACCAACCGTTCCTCGACGACGACGAAAACGAGATCGGTAAACTGTCGCTTGTTGGCGGCGCGACGCTCGACGACCTGCGCACTGTCTGCATCAAAAAAGATGGCGTGACGCCGTGGGACGACAACTCGATCCGGTCCGCGTTGTACTACGACCTCAAAGACAAAGGCTACGGTACGTCCACGCAATTCGTTGACGGCATCCCGATCTACTCGCTCGTCCTGCCTGTAGGCGTCGATGCACCTTTGCCCGCAAAAGGCACATCCTAAGATCGTGCTTGCGCTCGTCAGGGCGCGGCATATAACGTTGGTGAGCGGTCGGCCTTCGGGTCGGCCGTTACCAAGTAACCAGCGCGTTTAAACGCGCACCTGTGATGGACTAACCAGGAAAGGAAAACCATCTCATGACCTCCAAAGCACTCGTCGTCCTATCGGGCGGCCAAGACTCCACACTGTGCCTGCATTGGGCGCTTCAGCAGGGCTACGACGAAGTTCATGCTGTCGCGTTTGACTACGGTCAGAAGCACAACATCGAACTCGAGATGGCAGCACGTCAGTGCGCCGACTTGAACGTCGCGCTTGAGATCACGCACCTCGGTGCGAACATCCTCGCCGGAACGTCGCCTTTGACGAACCCAGACGAGAAGCTCGAGCAATACGAAGACGGCGACCTTCCTGGTGGCCTCGAAAAGACCTTCGTGCCGATGCGCAATCAACTCTTCCTGACCGTCGCTGCCAACCGCGCATATGTGCTTGGTGCAACGAACCTGATCACTGGCGTCTGCCAGGAGGACTCAGGCGGGTATCCCGATTGCCGTCAAATCTTCATCCACGCCGTCCGCGACGCGTGCAACACGGGCACCTTCACGGGTGAACCTGGCACAGTGTCGAACCTGACGATCCACACGCCGCTGATGAATCTCAGCAAGGCGGAGTCGATCATCATGGCGATGAAGATCCCAGGCGCCTATGCCGCATGGGCATACTCCCACACGGCCTACGACGGCGCCTATCCGCCCAACGGTGCAGATCATGCGACCGTGCTGCGTGCGCAAGGCTTTGAGGCCGCGGGCGTTCCCGATCCTTTGATCTGTCGCGCATCGTGCGAGGGCTTGATGGAATTGCCGGACACCGACAACTACGACGTTGCTCGGAAGGTCACTGACAAGGGACCGAAAGGCAAAAAGAAGTCGTGGACAGCGGATGAATTTGTTGCGCTGGTCGCGGATGCGGTAGGAGCAGCATGAGCGCCTATTCCGAAAAGATGGTCCGCGAGATACTGAACCTGATCGAACCGGGTGAACGCGAAGGGCTGGTGGAAACACCGGCCCGGGTCGTCAAGGCTTGGAAGACGTGGTTCGGTGGCTACGACACCCAACCCGAATCTGTGCTCAAGGTGTTCGAAGACGGCGCTGAGGGCGTTGACGAGATGGTGATCGAAGTCGACATTCCGTTCTATACGCACTGCGAACATCACATGGCGCCTTTCTTCGGGCTGGCTTCTGTCGCCTATATCCCGAATGGCAAGGTGCTGGGCCTGTCGAAGATGAACCGACTCGTTGACCTGTTCGCGCGTCGATTGCAGGTCCAAGAGCGGTTGACCAACCAAATTGCCGACGCTCTCGACGAGGGCTTGAAGCCAAAAGGGGTTGGTGTGCTACTTCGTGCCCGTCACATGTGCGTTGAGTCGCGTGGCGTTCAACATCGTGGTTGCTCAACGACGACGTCCGCCTTGCGCGGGTGCATCAAAGAAGAACCTGACGCGCGGATGGAATTCCTGACGCTCGCCAAAACCAACACGCCAATCTAGGAGGATCCCGATGGCATTTAAACCCCTATCCAATCCCGATGATCTCGAAGCCCTCGGCTCGGGCAATTCGGGTTTCGATCCCGCGAACGCTGAACCGGCTGACGCGCGCTTTCTCGAGACGTTTCCGAACCCAATGGCTCAGGTCGCAGGAGCGCCCATGATCCAGTTCGGTGGCTATGAAGATCCGAAGGAGTTCACGTCGCTCTGTCCGAAGACAGGGCAACCCGACTTCGCTCGCATCGTGCTCGAGTATGTGCCCAAGGACTCGTGCATCGAGTCGAAGAGCTGGAAACTGTATCTCGGGTCCTTCCGCAATGCGCAGGAATTCCATGAGGCCTGCGTTGCGCGTATCCTCCGCGACGTGGTCGCAGCCTGCGATCCGCACTGGGTGCGCGTGACAGGCCAGTTCACTCCTCGCGGCGGAATCTCGATCAACCCGGAAATGGTTTATGATCGAGCACGGGAGCAGGCAATCGCAGAAGCGAAAATGCCAGAACCTAACTAAACAAGGTGAGCGCCTGCTTTCGCTATTGACCGCGGGCGCTCATTGCACTACAGTGACGACACAAACCCGAACACAACGGAGACCGATATGAGTCCTTTAACAGCAGCCCAAGAAGCATTCCTGGTTCAGATGAAACTGAACAACACGGACAACCGCGCACTGCAAGTCATGCGTGCCGCGTTCATTCACCGCAACAACATCGACGCGCGCCAGGCGCAGAATGTTGCGTTCGCTGAGGCCCTCGACAAGGTTGCTGGTTAATGCACCTCTACATGTCCGGCACGCCTCGAAACGATCCTTACCAGACCGTTGAGAATCGCCTCTGCACGCACCGCCTCTTTTCGATGCACGCTGAGTATGAGAAACCAGTGTTGCGTTGGGTCGATGATCTTGCGAAAGGCATCATGGACGCCGACGAGTATTTGAAGGCGTATCCTCAGCACAAAGACCTGATCATCAACCGCGACATGAAACGACGCGAGGCCCAGGCCGAATATGGCCGGACGTTCGATTGGGACACAGCAGAGATCCTTGAGGACGTCTGCCAACGTTTAAACGGGCGCCCATACCCGAAGGCGATCCTGCTCGATTCCGGCGCGTTCACCGCATGGAACAAAGGCGAGGAAACAACAGTCGACGACGTGAAGCGAAAGTACTCACGCTTCATCGAACGCGCGGGCGATCTGTTCGACGAGATCTGGGGCATCAACCTTGACGTGATCCCGGGCGAAAAAGGACGAGATCCCACGGTCGACGAACTCAAAAAAGCTGTGGAGGTTTCTGACATAAATTTTGAGATCCTGGTCAAAGAATTCGGTGACGTGATCCTGCCCGTCTATCACCAAGGCGAGTCAATCGCACGCCTGGACGAATGTGTCGCGCAGGTCGATGGCAAGTCGAACTACATTTGTATCTCGCCACGGAACGACCTCGCGGAATCGCATCGTGTCAAATGGTCTCGCGACGCTCACGGCGAGCTGACACGCAACCATCCGCACATCATGACCCACGGCCTTGCAACAACAGGCAACAAGATGGTGCGCACCGTGCCTTGGTATTCAGGTGACTCCGCTGCTTGGGTTCAGCATGGTGGCTATGGAATGATCGACATCTTCCACGACGAAGATCACTCGTTCGGTCGCAAGCCAGACCCGCACTACATGAACTACTTCGTGTCGCTCGAGAACGTCGGTTACGATCTGTCAGGTGACAAGCTGTTCCCTGACGGGACGAAGATCAACGTGGGATCCTTGGGCGTCGATCACACCGCGCCTTTCAAAGAGATTGCTGACGCGTTGACCGCTGCCGGGATCCATCCCGACGAGTTTCCTTTTGGCGAGGATACAGGTCACCGACACGATCCCGCGAAAGCATATTGGTCACTGACCCACGCACCAGAACAGCAGGCCTACATTCGCGAACGCGTTGAACGACTCGGCTTCCCATTCGAGATTGCCATCTGGGACTCGCGTGTTCGGAACCTGATCTGCATGGCTGAGTTCGTCGCATTTGCCGAGTGGGCAAAGACGTCAACGAAGTCAGCCGGTCAACTCGACGTACTGGGAGGACTGTGATGCAATGGTCACCTGATCAAGATCGCGCGTTGAAGGCAATCGACGACTGGCTGAAACGCGGCGACAAACCATGGTTCAGCCTCGGCGGGTATGCCGGGACGGGTAAGACGACTCTCGCGAAGCACATCGCAGAAAACCACGGTGGCGAGGTCAAGTTTGCGGCCTTCACAGGCAAGGCGGCATCCGTCCTGCGTGCGAAAGGCTGTCCTGGTGCGACGACGATCCACAAATTGATCTACCAGCCGAAAGGATCGGTCGGCGAGAGCGAGATCGAAGAACTGCAAAACCTGATCCAAGGCGAGGCTCTGAAAAAGGAGCCCGACGAGATGAAACTGTTCACATGGCGACGCGAACTCGAAAAGAAGAACGCGGACAGCAATGCCGTGTTCGAACGCAAAGTAGAAGCAGAAATTCAGGAGGCGGACCTTGTCATTGTTGACGAAAGCTCCATGGTCGATAAACGCATGGGAAACGATCTTGAGTCCTACGGAATCCCTGTACTGTATCTTGGAGACCCAGGTCAGCTGCCACCAGTCAAAGGAAAGCCGCGACTCGGTCCGAATGACTACGACTTTGTCCTTGAGGAAATCCACCGTCAAGCTGCTGACTCCCCCATCATCTGGCTAGCCAATGAAATACGGCACGGGAAACCTGTGCAGTATGGCGAGTTCGGTGACGGGCAAGTCAAGCTGCTGCGCAAGAACGAGTGGGACATAGACGTGATCTGCTCGGCCAACCAAGTGATCACCGGCATGAACAAGTCGCGGTTCCGCATCACGCGCGACATGCGCAAGCACATCGGGTTCACTGAGGTGTTCCCGCTCGCAGGCGACAAACTGATCTGCCGCAAGAACGACCACGAACTTGGCGTCCTCAACGGCGTGACGTGTCGCGCGATCAACGAGGGGCGCAAACGCGGCAACATCATCCACTTGGACATCGAGTACGATGGCAAGGAACACATGGGCAAGATTTGTGATCCCGGCTACTTCCAGGAGAACTATGGCGAACGAACTCACTATCCCAAAGGCGACGGCATTCAGCACTTCGACTATGGGTACTGCATCACGGGCCACAAGTCGCAGGGCTCGCAATGGAATCACGTCGTCATAGCGGACGACCTGATGCGACGCAACGACCGGGAGCAACGCAAGAAGTGGCTCTACACGGTATTCACTCGCGCCGAGGAGCGCTTAACCTACTATGTCTAATGATTTCCACCAATACCTTGCGCGGCAGTGTGCTGTCGGTCGCGAGAAGTTCGGCCCAGGCGAACGTCGCAAAGGCGTCCAGGAGCATATCCTGCAGGAGTTCGACGAGATCGACAAAGCCGAAACGAAGCAAGAAGCAGCTGACGAATGGGTAGACGTCGCGATCCTTTCTCTGGACGGCCTCATGCGCGCCGTGCGCGAGGGCTTGCGCGAGCAGCTCAAAGATGCACCCGAAGGGCCGAACTACGACAACAACGGCCAGCTGATCGGCTTCAACGGTGAACCGACCAACGATTGCGTTGCCGGAATCACCATGAACTTGATCGTGGCGAAGCAGCACAAAAACGAGCTGCGCGACTTCGGTGATTGGCGTGGCGTGTCGGAAGACGAAGCCATCAACCACAAGGAGGGGATCCATGACTGATATCCGCACACTCGTCTTCGACACGGAGACCAACGGCAAGCGCCCGAAACGTGCGCAGCTGGCCGACGAACCAGCGATCACGCAGATCGCCGCAATCCTGTTCTGGGGGCGTCGTCCTGTCGCGCACCTGTCCACCTTCGTCGAACCGCTGACGTTCCAAGGCAAGCCCGCGACGATCCCAACGGAACAGTTCTTCATTGACTCAGGCATCACGCAGGAGACCGTCGATGCTGTTGGTCGCCCGCTCAAAACCGGCCTCGCTGAGTTCAATCAGATGGTGAAGGTTTCCGACCGTATCATCGCGCACAACATCCAGTTCGATGATCCGATCACTCGGTCGAACTACTGCCGCGTCGCAGCACCTCAGCGGGAGTATTGGGATACTCCTAAGTATTGCACTATGAAGACGCTGGAGCCCGTGCTAAAACTGCCGGGCAAGTACGGTTACAAATTCCCGACGCTCGACGAGAGCTACCGGGCGCTTGTTGACCCGCACGGATTCGAAGGTGCGCACGATGCAATGGAAGACGTGAAAGCGTGTGCTGCTGTATTGTTCGCGATAGAAGACAAGATCGCGGAGGGCGATCCTCGCTTTGAGGGACATCCTTTGTGGCAACTGCCAGAAAACTGGCCCAAGGAGTAACGGATGAAAGAAGCCTTTTCATATGTGCGACCCGCCTGCGACTTTGCAGGCGTGTTGTCCGACAACGCGGCGGTGAGTGTGATCGACGGTCGCATGGAAGCACAGAACAAGCACCTGATGGTTTCCCAACCATGCGACGGTCCTGCGTTCTCTGTGTCGGCCACCGACTTCGACTTCGCCATGCGCAAGTTCGACGATCCCAAAATCTCGGTCACGGAAACCAACGTGATCCTGAAAGGCAACGGGACCGCTCGTGTCAAACGAGTTGTGACGCGCACGAAGAACTTCTTGAAGCCAGACATTGAGACGCACGAGATCGAAAACGTCGCGGATCTCATGGGCGCAATCGACGACGTCTTCCCGTTCACCGAAGGTGATCCGGCCCGTCCATGGTCGGAAGGCGCACGTTTTGACGACACAACAGTGACTGCCACCAACAGTATTGTGCTGTGCCAGGCAGAGCTCGTCAGCGCTTGCGGTTTCGAGGGCGTCACGGTTAGTCGTGCGGCTCTCGCCTACATGCGCCTTAGACGCGAAGCGCTGAAGTCGTGGGGGATTGGCAAAAAAGGCCTTCTGATCGAGTTCGACGACGATTCTTGGTGCCTCGCCTCGCGCATGTCGATGGAAATGCCAGACGCCGCTGTCGGCCTCCTGTCGATGATCAACAATTGGG
>Ga0209345_10000840_pt1 | contig 39571 bp, 37 predicted proteins | sample Cruoilmetagenom7_FD_187294 | JGI IMG/M metagenome (GOLD analysis project Ga0209345, IMG submission 187294) | Oil polluted marine microbial communities from Coal Oil Point, Santa Barbara, California, USA - Sample 7 (SPAdes) (version 2) | ecosystem: Environmental > Aquatic > Marine > Oil seeps ...
TTGGAGCAAGCATCACTCACATTTCACCGACGTCTGGAGATACCGTTGGTGGTTATTCTTTATTAATATTAACAGACACAGCCTTAATCAGCCCATCTGTAACAGTTGGAGGGCAAAATTGCCAAATTAACTCTTCAAATAGCAACAGTATTGCTTGCACTGTTCCTTCTGGTATTGGAACAGTTGACGTTCTAGTAACATCTGACGCATTTGTCATACCATCTGTCACATTCAAATATAACGCACCTACAATAACCTCTGTAGATCCGAGCACGCTTAACCGTGCAGGCGGTGATAGTGTACAAATATCTGGTGTGAATTTTGGTGAAATTGTTGGCACTGTTACCATAAATGGTAACGCGTGTACAAACATAACAACCTACACTGACTCAATGATAACATGTACAGCTCCTGCTGCTTCTACTGGGTCAACTTCAAGCATCACTGTCACTCAAGCCGGAGGATTTGAAGGCAATTTAACCAATGTAATCTCTTATGAAGCATGCGAATCCGGAAGCTTTGAATCAAATGGAATATGTCAAGAATGCCCAGAAGGTACATTTCAAGACTTAGATGGGCAAACACAATGTAAACCCTGTTTAGCTGGGACTTATGCAAATACCACAGGAGCGAAATCCTGTAATCTTTGTGAACATGGAAGATTTCAAAATCAAATAGGTCAAAACGTTTGTTTCACATGCCCTCAAGGAAAATTTCAAGATGAATTAGGTCAAACTAAATGTAAAAATTGTTTAGCGGGTAGTTTTTCAAGTGAAGAAGAGGCGACAAGTTGTACAGCTTGTCCAAAAGGTAAATTCCAAGATCAAATTGGTCGAAATTCTTGCAATGATTGCGATCCTGGTCATTTTCAAAGTTTAGAAGGCCAGGCTAGTTGTCAAGCATGTAGTGTAGGTACATTTTCAAGTGGTCCAGGAGCCCAAAACTGTGAAAGCTGTGTAGTAGGAAGATTTCAAAACTTATCTGGTCAAACGAGTTGCATGGCCTGCCAACCTGGAAGCTTTAGCAATTTCCCTGGCGCTATGAACTGTACGTCCTGTCCCGCAGGTTCATTTCAAGATCAAGTTGGATCAATTGAATGTTTAACATGTCCCGATGGTACCACGCAGCCAGCTTCAGGCCAGTCAGAATGTCATGGTGGAAATGTTTGTGATGCTTTATTTGGGCTAAGCAAGTCTGGTTTTGAATCAGGGCTCGTACCTGTTGTGCAATAAATACTGGTAGGGTGAAACTATATTTCTATGGGTTGCGATGAGGTCAATAATCTCATCTACCCTTTTGGTGAAACCTTTATCTAAATAGCTTTGCATTTTACGAATTAGATTTTGTTGAAATTCATCAATACCAACAACAGAATTGTTTAAATTATCAATACTAGCCTCGAACTTTACACCACAAATAATCGAGAAAGCCCATTCGATGGTTTGTGGTTTGATTTCTAGTTTAAAAAATTCATTTTGTTGCTCTTGTGATCTACCGTCTTTCGCATACCAATAACCAAAGTCATCTAATTGACGACGTTCAACACCTGCCACACACCAATGTGAAAGTTCATGTAAGGCACTACGAATATAATCATGCGAGAATTGAATCTCAGCAAAGTTTTTATCTTTTGGTGCTTGATAAAAAGGCTCATCAAAACCACCAACAAGTTTTGTATTGTAATGGTTTAAATAATTATTATTTAACAACTTAATAAGGTCAGGTAATGCAATCATTAACATTAATTCAAAAAAATTAATCACAATTATAAGCTTTACAATTAAATAGGCTATACAATACGTTTTTTTTAATAAACTTTTATATTGTGCAAATAGTCATAAAAACCGAAAAAGAAATTCAAAAGATGCGAACTGCTGGTCGTTTAGCCGCTGAAGTTTTGGATATGATAGAGCCCTACATTGTTGCAGGAACCACCACCAATGAATTAGATAAAATCTGCCATGATTATATGGTGGATATTCAAAAAACAATCCCTGCTCCACTGAACTATAATGGCTTTCCGAAATCTATTTGTACGTCTGTAAATCATGTTATTTGCCATGGAATTCCTGCTGATAAAAAACTTAAAAATGGCGATATTATCAATGTCGATATAACCGTTATTAAAGATGGTTGGCATGGCGATACATCTCGTATGTTTACTGTTGGAAAAGTTGCTGGCCGAACTCAAAAGTTGATTGATGTAACCAAAGAGTGTATGGAAATTGGTATTCGCATGGTTGCACCAGGCGTTCATTTAGGTGATATTGGTCATGCGATTGCACAACATGCCAGTAAAAATAAATTTTCGGTTGTTCGTGAATATTGTGGACACGGCATCGGTGAAGTTTTTCATGAGGCTCCACAAGTACTACATTATGGTACAAAGGGTACTGGTATTAAATTACAAAAGGGCATGACTTTTACTATTGAACCCATGATTAATATTGGTAAACGCCACTCTAAATTATTAGCCGATGATTGGACAGTTATCACAAAAGACAAAAGCTTGTCCGCTCAATGGGAACATACGCTCGTTGTAACAGATACTGGATTTGAGGTATTAACTGTTTCTGATAATTATCAATTCGATTATTAGAGTGCATATCAAGCATGTCTAGAATTGCACCCCCATTAAATGTAGAAAACTTTCTGGATGTGCTTGAGTTAGAAAAAACACCTACTAATTACATCCCTTTTTTTAAGAATTTATTAAAGTCAGCTGATAAAAAAATGGCTGATGAATTTTTAAAAAATTCAGAAGTCACAAATCTTGTTCGCACCAGGGGTTGGTGTGTAGAACAAATCATCATGCAATTATGGTATATAATTGTTAACACAGATAAGCTTGCCTTAGTTGCAGTTGGTGGATTTGGCAGAGGGGACTTGCACCCCTTTTCTGATGTAGATTTACTGATAATCAAACCAAGAAACTCCAAAACTTACGACCAGCAAATAAGTTTGTATATACAAGCCCTATGGGATATTGGTCTTGATATTGGTTCAAGCGTTAGAACTCCAAAAGAATGCTTTGAGCAAGCTAAAGAGGACGTTTCAGTTGCTACCAATTTAATGGAAGCACGTTTCATACTGGGCAACCGAAAATCTTTCACGCAAATGCAGAGATTTGTTACAACCAAAAAAATTTGGAAAGGTGAAGATTTTTTTACTGCTAAGTGGGAAGAACAAAAAATAAGACACAGAAAATTTAGTGACACTACTTATAATGTAGAACCCAACATCAAAGAAGGACCAGGGGGTCTTCGAGACATCCAAATGGTTTCTTGGGTCGTTCAACGCTTTTTCCAAACCAATTCATTGCACGAACTTGTGGACACTGGTTTTCTGACAGAATTCGAATACATTCAACTCAAAAAAGGGCAAAATTTTCTATGGAAAGTCCGTTTCGCTCTACATATAATTGCAGGAAGAAAAGAAGACCGTGTATTATTTGATTATCAATTGAAGCTAGCTAAAGTATTTGGATTCCATGATGAAGGTATAAAAAATCCAGCCGTTGAGCAATTTATGCAGGTTTTTTATAGCAATGCCATGCAATTAGAGCGTTTGAATTCTCTTTTGTTACAGCTATTTGATGAAAAAATTCTGAAACAAAATCAAACAGATGTTATTAAAGAGCTAAATAACAGATTCCATACAATTAATAACTTCTTAGAAATAAAAGACACGTCACAATTTCAAACAAAGCCAACAGTCTGGTTTGAACTTTTTTTATTGTTACAAAAACATCCAAAAATAAAAGGTATTCGTGCTGATACAGTCCGGGCAATGCGGCACAATATTAATCAAATTAATGATGAATTCCGTAACAACCCGCTAATCAAATCACAATTCATAAAGATATTTCAGCAAAAACACAATGTTGACTCGGTTCTAAAACAACTCAATCTTCTTGGAATTCTTGCCAGATATTTACCCGTATTTGGCAAAATAGTTGGCCGTATGCAATTTGATTTATTTCACATTTTTACTGTAGATCAACACAGCTTATTTACCGTGCGAAATTTATGTTTATTGCGACTAAATAAAACTGATGTTAAGAGAGCTGCACAGATTTTCAACAATATTCCAGAACCTTATTTAGTCTATATAGCAGCCTTATACCATGATATTGCCAAAGGCAGAGAGGGACACCATGCTGACTTAGGTGCTGTGGACGCCAATGAATTTTGCGAAAATCATAAGATAAATGAAAAAAATACAAAATTAATAGTATGGTTAGTTAAAAATCATTTAATTATGAGTGAAACAGCTCAAAAAAGAGACCTAAGTGACCCTGAAACTATTAAAGCTTTTGCCAAACAAGCTGATTCATTACTAAAACTAAGATCATTATATTTACTCACAATCGCTGATATTTCAGCCACGGATCCTAAATTATGGAATGGATTTAAGGAAACCTTACTACACGAACTATTTTTGAAAACCAAGCAAGAACTCACATCTAAAACATTAATTCAAGTTAAACAAGTCGAGCAAATAGAGCAAGAAAGGATTAATCAAATTCAACAAATTATTGAAAAATTTGAACTACCAATAGTTGCCAATATTTCACCATCCAATACATCAAACCCTTCACCTGATACAAAAATTGAAAAAAATAATAATACTGTCGAATTCTTAATTTACTGTAAAGACTTTAAAGGGTTGTTTTATATCATGTCATCAATTCTAGAAAAATATAACTTTTCAATCGTTGATGCCAATATCGACAATACTGAAGAAGGATATGCTCTAAATACAGTCCACTGTATTGCAGAAAACCATATGAGCTCGCAACATAAAATGATTGAAGAATTAAAAACTGCTCTTAAAAAAGGGCAATTTTATGAAATTCCCATGGAAAGATTTACACCGGAAAGTGAAAAACTATTTAAAATAAAACCCAAAGTATTGTTATTGAAATCAACCAATAGAAGCAAAAGCATGATAGAAGTCATTTGCCGAGATAGACATGGTTTATTAGCTATGATTGCCAAAACATTATTATCATTAGATATTTCAATTAATGCTGCTAAAATCGTTATTATCGGCGCAAGAGCAGAAAATACTTATTGGTTAGATATAAATCAAAAAGCCTTAACACAATCACAACTAAATCATTTAAAAACCAAATTATTGGAACAATTATGAATACAATACAAAACCTTATTGAAAGTGCCTGGACAGATAAAAGTACTTTAACAAAAGCTGAACTTTCTAATAAATATGCAATAACAATATCTCAAGTTATGGAACTACTTGAAACAGGAGAAGCCAGAGTAGCAGAACCTACTGAAACTGGTGAATGGAAGGTTAATGAATGGTTGAAAAAAGCAGTCCTATTGTACTTCTCAATCCATGACAATATTGTCACTCAAGGAACAAGCCATAATTACTTTGACAAAGTCCCTTGTCGTTTTCATAACGCTACACAAGAAGATTTTGAGAAAACTGGTGCAAGAATTGTGCCACCTGCTACGGTTAGAATGGGTGCATATCTAGGAAAAAACGTGGTCGTTATGCCAAGTTATGTCAATATTGGCGCCTTTGTTGATGAAGGCACGATGGTTGATACTTGGGCAACTGTAGGCAGTTGTGCACAAATTGGCAAGAATGTTCACTTATCTGGTGGTGTCGGTATTGGCGGCGTATTAGAACCGTTACAAGCTTCTCCAACAATAATTGAGGACAATTGTTTCATTGGTGCTCGCTCGGAAGTAGTTGAGGGAGTTAGAGTCGGAAAAGGAAGTGTATTATCAATGGGCGTATTCATTTCACAAAGTACCAAAATTTATAACCGTAAAACCCAAGAAATCACCTATGGTTATGTTCCACCTGGATCTGTTGTTGTCCCTGGCAGCCTTCCTGCTGAAGATGGAAGTCACTCACTAAGTTGTGCTGTCATTGTTAAAACAGTTGATGAACAAACCCGTGCTAAAACTTCGATTAATGATTTATTGAGGGAATAAAATCTCAAACAACATATTAGTCCAGCTCACGATGTTGGACCAATATGTTACTGCGATTTTTCTTCAATTCAGAGAATAATTTTTCAGTGAGGAAAACTGAACGATGTTTACCTCCTGTACAACCAATGGCAATGGTTAGATAACTTCTGTCATTTTCTTCAAATGACGGAATCCATTTTTTTACCAACTGTTCAATATCCTGATAATAGTCGATCACTATTTCTTTACTATTTAAATAGTCCTTAATAGGCTCATCTTTTCCACAAAATTCACGCAATTCTTTTACCCAAAACGGGTTGGGCAAACAACGTGCATCAAATACAAAATCTGCATCGTATGGAACACCACGCTTAAAGGCAAAAGATTGAAGTAACAAAGAGAGGCTCCCTTCGTTATTTTGCTTTACTTGACGCCATATTTTATCACGTAATTGCGGGGCAGTAGTTTGGCTTGTATCTATCAGCAAATCTGCCGAATCTGCCAATGGCTCCATCAATAGACGTTCTTGGGTTATCGCCTGAGAGAGCGAACACTTATGTTCTTGATTTGATAAAGGATGTGCTCGCCTGGTCTCAGAATACCTTTTGAGCAAGGTTTCATCATTTGAATCTAAAAATAGTGTTTTAATTTTTACGGTTGAGGAATCTACCCCTTTAATAATTTTAGGTAAATTCTTTAGAGCTGTTTCAGTATTTCTAATATCAATGCCAACAGAAACTTTAGGATATTCTGAATTGTTTTTACAAATATGTTGTATGAATTGCTCTAACATTTCGATAGGCAAATTATCTACACAATAATAGTTTAAATCCTCAAGCGTGCGTAAAGCTATAGTTTTACCTGAACCTGACATACCAGTTATTATCAATAATTCATGCATTATTTTGACTCGTTAAAAATAATTGATTTAATTTCCTTTTTATTTTTTGCTGCTATCAATGCTCTGTAAACCCTGTGCTTTTTAAAGAGTGCTCCAATGTTTTTTAATAGCCGATCATGGGATTCTTCTACTTTTTTAGGAAATATAATACAAACGATAAGTTGTACAAGTGTATCATCAACACTTTCATAGTTGACAGGTTTATTCAAAAGCAAAATTCTAATCTTAACTTCTTTTTCTTCTAAGCATCTACCATGAGGTAAAGCAACGCCATTTCCCAAAGAAGTTGCTCCAATTTTTTCTCTGCCTACTAATGCATCATAAATGGCTCTTGTTTCTTTAGGGTCTTCACCCATTTCTGTAGCAAGCTGCTCAAACAACCTCTTTTTGCTACTAAAAGGAATATTCATCGCTATGTTTTTTGGCTCGATATAATCTATGAATTTCATGTGCTTTGCGCAACTGTTTATCGCGGGATATTTTAGGGCATAGAATAATTCTATGCCCTAAAAATGATGATTGTTGAGTTAATTATATGATTTTTATTGTTCCATCGTATATTTTAGAGCTTCGCCACGATGCTTATTAGTCATTTTGTCCTTGTGCCTCCTAACCTGCTTATCCAACTTATCCATAAGTAGATCAATGGCCGAGTACAAGTCTTCTTGTGTTGATTCTGCAAACAATGTTTTGCCATTAATATGCATTGTTGCTTCAGCTTTGTGGCTGAGTTTTTCTACGCTGAGAATTGCGTGAACATTAATAACCTGATCAAAGTGACGCTTAATTCTTTCAAACTTACTTGTAAAATAATCTCTCATTGAAGTAGTAACATCTAATTGGTGACCAGTGATATCTATTTGCATAATGATTTCCTCGCTTAGTTTTGAATTGTGACAGAACTATGAAACGATTAATGAATATGTTTTGTAGCCTGCCGAGTTTAAAGACTTGTTGTATGACTCTCAAACAAGTCCTTATAAGAATATTTTGGTATGAATTATGAAAATTCAAGGTGATGATTTCCGTTTTTTATTATTTTCTTCATTAAGTTTACAATACACAACTATTGAAAATAAAGCAACCATTACATCCTAAAGTTTTTTCCAAGATACACTTTTTTCACATCTTCATTACTAATGATTTGCTCTGGCATGCCCTCAGCTAGCATCACCCCGTCGTTTAGAATATACGCCCTATCACATATCCCAAGGGTTTCTCTAACATTGTGATCAGTCACTAAAACTCCTAATCCTCTGTTTTTTAAGTGGGTGACAATTTTTTGTATATCAATCACTGAAATAGGATCAACTCCAGCAAAAGGTTCATCTAATAAAATATATTTTAAATCCAAAGCTAACGCCCTAGCAATTTCAACACGTCGTCGCTCACCACCCGAAAGACTGATGCCCATTTGGTCATGAACATGGTCAATGTTTAACTCTTCCATTAAAGCTTCAGCTTGAGCATTTCTTTGTTGTTTATTTAATTCTTTACGCAACTCAAGAACCGACAATATATTTTGCTTGACTGTTAACTTTCTAAAAACTGATGCTTCTTGTGGTAAATAACCTAACCCTAAATCCGCACGTTTGTGAACACCAATTTTTGAAGCATCAACACCATCAATAAGTATTTCTCCAGCATCAGCTGCAACAAGCCCTACAATCATATAAAAACATGTGGTTTTACCCGCTCCATTAGGACCAAGGAGGCCAACCACTTCACCTCTATCAACTGACATTGAAAAATCTTTTATGATTTTTCTTTTTTTATAAGATTTGACTAAATTGTTTACAGTTATCATTTGATTATTTTGTTTTAGGATTAGGCTTTGGTTTTATAACTAATTTGACACGTTTGTTTCCAGATTTAGAACCTTTAATTTCATTGGTTTTTAAATTCATTGTAATTTTTTCGCCGCTCATTTCTCCTTGAATTTTACTTTTAATCACAACATCACCTGTCATTAATAACAAATCATCTTTAACCATAAAATCAATAGTCGTAGCTTTAACATCAATTTTACCAAATTCAGCATCGATAAACTGCTCCATTTGTACTGGATTTCCAGTTAATACTACTTTGAAAATACCCTCTTTGCCATTAAATAGAATGGCTTTATCTGCAGCAATCTTTAATGTTCCTTGTTCAATAAGCACATTTCCCCAAAATTTCTGTTGAGTCAATCCTGATTTAACTTCAGGTAAATTTTTAAAATCATCCGCTTGTAAATTAAAGTCAGCTTGTTTGTCTGATTCAAGAGCCATACTATTAAAGCCCATTAATGTTAATAGTATAAATATTAAACTATTGATTTTTTTTATATTGAGATTTATATATTGCTTTAACATCTTCACTTACCTCTAGTGTTTCTTTATCTAGGTCAAACTTTGCAATTTGGCCAGTCATTGACATGTTTTGTTGAATAAAATTAACACCATCTTTGGTGTTGGCTTTTTTATTATTTAAATCGAGCAATAAATTATTAGCTACAAATTTTGTTGGCGTCTCATCATTAACAGTTTGTGCTTTTAATTTATTTGTAAAATCTACTTCATTTTTATCTGTGTCATAGTTGGCTGATATTGATTCTAACTTCCAGTGTTCTTTCCCTTCTTTATAAGTCCAAAATAAAGGTGTCTCTATATTAAGCACTGGCGTATCTGTGAATCTCGTTAAGTTAGGAGATGTAAACTTAGCTGTTAATTTCCCCAGCTCATCTGTGATTTTCAATTCAACATTCTCTATTGAATAACCTTTGGTAAATGGTTTATCTTGAATTGTTTTTTCTCTATCAAAAAAATACTTCCAAACACTATAACTAACAAGAGCTAAGATAGAAAAAAGGATGATCTGCTGAACCTGTCTAGTCATTTATTGATGTGACTTTAATATATCGACCATTCTATCTTGGGCGTGAAGCAACAAGTCGCATACTTCTCTTCCTGCTCCTTTCCCACCACCGAGCTGAGTAATCCATTTTGCTACTGATTTAGCCGATTCATGTCCGTCTGCCACAGATATGGGCAAAATACACTCTTTCATAATGGGTACATCAATTGCATCATCACCTACATAGGCAGCTTGTTCGTGCGTAAGTTGCAAAGCTTGTAATAAATTATGATAAGTTTCTAACTTATTCATGCGGCCTTGATAAACATGATTAATGTTTAACGCCTTCATTCTTTCTGCAACAATTGGAGAAGTTCTGCCTGTTATAATCGCAACGGTAATATCCGTTTGTGCAAGCCACGATAAACCTAATCCATCTTTAGAATTAAATTTTTTAACTTCTCTACCATCATCACTAAAATATAAACTACCGTCAGTTAAAACACCATCAACATCAAAGATTATCAACTTAATATTTTTTGCTACCTCATTGAGTTCTTCTGGTGAATACAAATTTTTCATCAAACCACTCCTGCTTTTAGTAAATCATGTATATTCAATGCTCCGACTAACTGATTATTTTTATCGACAACCAATAATCCATGAACATTATGTTTTTCCATTAATTGAGCTGCTGATACGGCTAATTGATTCGACTCAATTGTCACAGGATTAAGTGTCGCCGCCTGTTCAATCAATGTTGTTTTTAAATCAATTTCTTCATCGAACGCCCTACGTAAATCTCCATCTGTAAATATCCCTTTAACTGTATTATTGCTATCAACAATCGCAGTCATTCCAAGTCTTTTTTGTGTAATTTCAAATAAAGCTTCTTGAATATTAGTGCCTAATTCGACTTTAGGTACATCTTCACCTTTTCGCATCAAATCATCAATGTTTAACAACAATCTTTTACCTAATGACCCAGCTGGGTGCGATCGCGCAAAATCTTCTTCTGTAAAACCTCTTAATTTCAACAAAGTCACGGCCAAAGCATCTCCTAAAACCAATGTAGTGGTCGTACTTGTCGTTGGTGCTAATCCTAACGGGCAAGCTTCTTCACCTACCGCAATTGACAGATGTACATCAGCAATTTCTGCCATTGTTGATTTTGGATTGCCAGTAATTGCAATCGTCTGGATACCCATACGTTTAATAATAGGAATAATATTTAAGACTTCTTCAGTTTCACCAGAATTTGAAACACATATTGTCATATCGTTTTTTGTAATCATCCCCAAGTCTCCATGACTGGCTTCTCCTGGATGCACTGAAAAAGCAGGAGTTCCTGTCGATGCCAATGTAGCAGATATTTTATTACCGATATGCCCTGATTTGCCCATACCAATGACTATTACATGCCCTTTACAAGCCAAAAGTAGCTCTATAGCTTGGACAAACTCATCTCCAATTTGGTCATGTAATTTATTTAAAGCACTTTGTTCAACATCAACAACCTGTTTAGCAATTTTTAAAATATTAACAGGTGTATTCATGAGCGTTGAAATAGCCAAAAGTTAAAAGCACAGTAAGCTAGAACAAATAAATAGCCGATCATTCTAGGAATGGGTTTACTCCTGGCGACATAGACTAGTGAAAAAATAAGCAAAGCAAATGTTAAATCCAACATCACTAAATAATCAGTTGATAAGAAATTTTTTGGTAATTTAAATGACTTAATCGCCGAACTAATACCTAAGACACCTAACAAATTAAACATATTTGAGCCCACAATATTGCCCAATGCTAAATCGTGTTCTCCTTTTCTCATACAGGCAATGGTTGCTGACAACTCAGGTAAAGATGTACCTAAAGCAACGATTGTCAATCCAATAACAACATCGCTCATACCCATCATTTGAGCAATGCTTGTCGCCCCTTTGACCATCAATACAGATGCCATTGGCAACATAATAATACCAAATAACAACCAAAGCCAAGCTGCGCGTTTTGAAACATCATGAGGCATTTCTGCCTCAAATTCTTCTTCTAAAGTATCCTTTTCTTTGGATTCCCTTAGCCCTAACCATGCCATCCAAAGCGTCATTACAAACATACCGAGCAATAACACAACACCATCCACGCGGCTTAACTCTCCATCCCACATTAACCATAATACAAATAATGAAACCAAAAGAAGAATCGGCATCTCTCGTTTTACAGTATTAGAACAAATCAATAAAGGAGAAACAATAATGCCAACACCAAGTACCAAGGCAATATTGGTTATATTTGAACCAACTGCATTTCCTAATGCTAAACCTGGGTTATCCTGCATAGCGGCTATAGCTGAGATGACCATTTCTGGTGCTGATGTGCCAAATCCAATGACTATCAAACCAACTACCATACTGGAAACACCCAAATATGTAGCGGTTGCTGCGGCGCCCATAATAAATTTATCTGCTGAATAGACCAACAAAATCAATCCTACAATTAAATAAGCAACTGCTTCAATCATTAAAACCTGCCATAAAATTTCACTTTTAACTATATCAACCTGTTATTATAAAATATAATGACTGGATATTTAAACAACTAATTTATATGCAACCTAAATCTATAGAAGAATTGATTGAAAATCACATTAACTGTGACTTTGTTAAAGTTGAAAGTGATGATTTGACCCATTTTACCGCCGTAATTGTCTCTGAAGATTTCAAAGACAAGTCAAAACTCAACAGACATCGTCTAGTTTATGCCGCACTTGGAGACCACATGAAAAGTGACATACATGCTCTTAGTTTCCAGTCTTATACCCCTAATGAATACAACAACTTGAAATAATATGGAAAAAATTGTAATAACTGGCGGAACTCCTTTAAAAGGAACAATAACTGCCTCTGGCGCTAAAAATGCGGTATTACCTATCATTGCAGCCAGTATAATTGGCACTGGCAAATCTTTGATTAAAAATGTACCGCATTTAGATGATGTCACAACCATGAATGAATTACTGATTCAAATGGGCGTTCAACTAAATATAGTTGACACAACTAATGTTGAAATATGTGCAGACCACATTGACAACCCCAGAGCACCTTATGAAACAGTCAAAACCATGCGTGCATCAATTTTAGCGCTTGGGCCATTATTGACCAAATATGGCAAAGCAGAAGTTTCCCTTCCTGGTGGCTGTGCCATTGGTGCTAGGCCTGTTGACATCCATCTCAAAGGCCTTGAAGCAATGGGTGCAAAAATAAAAGTTGAAAACGGTTATATAATTGCTGAATCACAAAGATTAAAAGGCTGCCAATTTTACATGGATAAAGTGACAGTTACTGGTACAGAAAACCTGTTGATTGCTGCGACATTAGCCGAAGGAGAAACCATACTAGAAAATTGTGCAACTGAGCCAGAAGTAGTAGATTTAACAAAATACTTAATTAATATGGGTGCAAACATAGAAGGAATAGGCACTTCAATTTTAAAAATTCAAGGTGTTGATACACTTCATGGATGTGAGCATGATGTCATTCCTGACAGAATTGAGGTGGGTACATTTTTAGTGGCTGCTGCTGCCACTGGCGGGCATATCACTGTTAATAAAGCTAAGCCAGAAGATTTAGAATCAGTTATCATTAAATTGCGCGAAGCGGGTGCTGAAATATCTACAACAGATAATTCAATCACTATTAACATGCATGAAAAACAGCCACAACCTGTGAATATTAATACAGCACCGCATCCTGCCTTCCCAACAGATATGCAAGCCCAGTTTTGTACGTTAAATGCAATTGCAAACGGTTATTCAATCGTAACAGAAAATTTATTCGAAAACAGGTTTATGCACATTAACGAATTAATCCGAATGGGTGCAGACATTACCGTTTCAGGAAATCAAGCCATAATCCAAGGTGTAGACAACCTTAATGGAGCTCCAACAACAGCTACAGATTTAAGGGCTTCTGCAAGCTTAGTGATTGCTGGATTAGTTGCTAATGGAGAAACTGAGATTTTTGACATACATTATATTGATAGAGGTTATGAAGTCATCGAAGAAAAGCTCAATCAATTAGGGGCTTGTATCAAAAGAGTTTTGATTTAACATGATAAGAAACCTGCTTAGCAAAAATATAAATACTATTCATTTGACCGTTATTTTATTTTTGGGTTATCTGTCTTTCTTGCCTTTGAAGCCAAATGGAATAAAAACAGATTCAGTTATTAGTGAACAGTTTCAGATTAAAAATACCGTTAAACACATTAATAATATATCCCAAAAACCTCATTATGTAGGTGCTGAGAACCATTATAATGTGCAACAATATATTGTTAAAGAACTACAAACTTTAGGTTTAACGGTAGAAATTCAAAAAACCACCATTACTAATAGTAACAATACCTATACCCAAGTTGAAAATATTCTCGCCAAAATCAAAGGCAGTGATATAACATCAAAATCATTAGTGGTCATGTCTCATTATGATTCTGCGCCATATTCATCTTTAGGCTCTGCAGATGCTGGTTCTGGCGTTGCTGTGATTTTAGAAGGTATACGTGTATACCTAGATCAAAATACTCAACCAAAAAATGATATCATCATCTTGATCTCTGATGCAGAAGAAATAGGCTTACTTGGTGCCAAAGCTTTTGTCAACAAACACCCTTGGGCTGATGATGTTGGTGCTGTTATTAACTTTGAAGCTCGGGGATCATCTGGAAGCTCTTACATGTTAATGGAAACAAATACTGGCAATCAAGGACTAATTGAGCAGTTTAAAAAGGTCGAAACTACATTCCCAACATCTAATTCACTCATATACAGCATTTACAAATTACTACCTAACGATACAGATTTATCAGTATTTCGTCAGGATAAAAATATTCCTGGGTTTAACTTTGCTTTTATTGATAATCATTTCAACTATCACACCACATTAGATAACCCAGTCAATTTATCCCTAGGCTCATTGGCTCACCAAGCACATTACCTGTTGCCCATGTTAAATGAACTTAGCCAAGCTGATCTAACAAAACTACATTCTGAAGAAGATGATGTCTATTTTCAAATTCCTTTTGGTGGGACTTTTTCTTACTCATTTAATTCTGCCCTCACAATCAGCCTGATAAATTTAATAGCCTTAGTGATAGTTGTAATCTTTGGTATTAAAAACAAATCATTCACCTTGAAATCTATATTTTCGGCTAGTCTTCCGCTTTTCAAATCATTAATTATGACAGCATTAATTAGTTTTGCTATTTTAAAATTTCTATATTGGCTACATCCACATTATTCAGAAATACTGCAAGGCTTCACCTATAATGGTTACGAATATATTGCCTTCTTTTCACTTTTAGCTTTTGTATTAACGTATTATTTTTATCGTCATTCTTTCGTAAAATACAATGCTATTAATAGTATGGTTTTCCCAATATTTATCTGGATATTAATAAGTATACTATTTGCTTTATTTTTAACAGGTGCGCATTTCTTTGTTTTAATCAGCTTGTTGGGGACACTTGCATTAGCCATAAACATCTTCACAAAGACAATGAGTACCTCTTTAAACTTGCTCATTTTAGCACCGGTTATATTGGTGTTTTTTCCTTTATTTGTCCAATTCCCTGTAGCGTTAGGGTTAATAATTTTACCATTTAGTGGACTGTTACTGGTTCTTTTTTTCTCTATTTTTATTCAAACAATTTTGACACCGACAACTGATAAAATTAATAAATGGGTATTGCTTATTCCATTATTCAGCTTATACGTTTTTGCAGAAACTCGCGCCTCATACAACCAAGAAAGACCTTTGCCAAATAGCTTGTTCTATTTTCAAGATCAGGAATCACAAACAGCGTATATGTTCACACAAGACTTTAGAACTGACAATTGGAACAAAGAATTCATTACCGAAGATAGACTCACCGAAGAGCAATTACTTAAATTTAAAAAGCAACATTGGTCACGAGCCAAAATAGTAGCCAAAACTGAAAATAGGAATATCCAAGCATCTAAAGTAATCATTCTAAAAGATGAAATACTTGAAGAAAGCCGCCAAATTAAATTTGAAATCATTCCACATAATAATATCAACAAACTTAGTATTTATAACAACAGTGAAATTAATCTATTTAATTTAACTATAAATAATGAAACCTTACACAAAGATACAAATAAACAAATAAACAAAAGAGCAAGGCTTGCTCAAATTTTTGTCACTAAAGAGTCAAGTTTTATTGTCAATCTTGAAGTAAACAAAGAGGAAGCTATAAGCTTAACTATTATCGAAACAAATCCAAACCTACTTACTTCTAGAAGCTTTAACATACCTGCAAGGTCAAAGGAATTTATTCCTAAACCTTTTATCTATAACGATTCTATACTAATTAAACAAACAATTGATTTTTAAAGTAGTTTCATGGCAATATTTACTCTTTCTGTTTACTCTTCTTCGTCCCACGAACGGTAAACAGGTGTATCTTTTTTTCGATACAACCACGCTAAAAATATACCGCTGACAAAACCAAATAGATGAGATTCCCAAGAAATATATTCTTTATCAGGGATAATGCCAAAGATTAAGGAGCCATATAAAAAAGCGATGGCTAATGAGATGCCAATTGATTGAATATCTTTTTTAAAGAAACCACTAATAAAAATATAAGCCAACAAACAATATAATAAACCACTTGCACCAATGTGATTAGCAGATCGAGCAAAGCACCATACTAAAATACCTGTTAAAACTATAGAGAGGATAAAAACTTTTTTTGCTGTTTTCGGATAATTCCCAAACAGCGCAGTCATCGCTAATAATAATGGTAAAGTATTACTAATGATATGCGATAAACTACCGTGAAGAAATACAGTTGTTAGGATACCAAACAGGCTATTAATTTGGCGTGGATGAATACCGTATCTGGATAAGTCTGTAAAAGGCAGAAAAATTGGAAATAAGACATCAAAAAGAAATACACCCCACAATATACCAATGAATACTAATGCTAATTTAAAAGCTCTGGGCCATGTTTTCTTTCTCTCCAAAGCATAGTCCTTGTCTAATTGATAAATTCTCAAAAGCCTCTTCTTCCAGCTCTTTCTTCCTGAATTTCTCGCTGTCTTTCTCTATTGGTTATTAAACCTTCATATTCCGTTATTTTAGATTCAATCCTGGCGCGTTGGTAATAATCTAAATCTCCTTTAAGTACATTCTTTAAGATTCGAACAGCCTTATAATTATTATGGATAATATGTTCTCTAACAGCAAGCACCTCATTAGCCTCAATACTTTTCCCTATATTTTGATTGGTAACGGCTAACAATTGATAGTAATTAGCATTCTCTGGATACAGTTGAACCAATTTCCTTGCTAAGCTACGTGCCCTTTTACTATTGTCAAAATTTTTACTCGTTGATAACATCTGAATAAATGGTTCCAAAACAATTGGGCTTTCTGGATAATACTGATAAAGTTCCTCGAACAATTTCTGGCCTCTTTTCCAATCTAAAATTGATAATATATTCGCCTCTAATATTGAAATAATTAATGAAGTTTGGCTGGTTTTTGTAATTCCTTGAATTACACTTAATGCTTTTTTATTTTCATTACTGTGATGCAATGACAATGCGTATCCATAAATTTCTGCCTGAGTGATTTCAGACTTTGCCTTATTATCGAACAATTTTCTATAATAACTGACATTGTCTATTTCAATTTGCTTAGTGAATGTACGGAGTCTTTCCTTAACAAAAGAATAAAGCTCAGATTCATTGAATTCAACTATATCGCCTTCTTTGTGATGTTTTTGCGCTCTATTTTTTGCTTCAGATACCCGGTTAACTGACAAAGGGTGTGTGCGTAGGTATTCTGGCAAACGATAGCGCTCATCAACAGGGTTTTCACGCATGAGTTTCTCGAAAAAACCAGCCATTCCATAAGGGTTAAAATCTGATTTTTCTAAAGTAACTATACCAACTCTATCAGCCTCATATTCATGAGCTCGTGTAAAGTTTATTTGCGCTTGTTGTTGTATAGCCGAAGTCATCGCTGCGATTGCAATCGGAGCATCAGCTGAATCACTGTATTGCGATGCCGCCATAGCACCAAGCATACCTAAAACCGTTGGCAGAAGATTTTTCTTAGCATCTGCATAAAATCGAGACATGTGTCTTTGAGTTGCATGTGCAATTTCATGAGCCATCACTCCTGCCAATTCGCTTTCGTTTTCTGTGCGCAAAAACAAACCACTATACATGAGGATTAAGCCTCCTGGATAAGTAGAAGCATTCACTATATTGTCATTAACCATATAAAAATCAAATGGTGCGTTAGGGTTTTCTGAATTTGCAGCTAGCCTAAAACCCAGTTGTTCAATATAGTCAGCAATAATTGGATCTGCCATAACCAAATTGTATTGATATATTTGATTAACTATTTCATCTCGAATTTCTTTTTCTTTTATGGGAGATAATGAAGAATCAGAAGGTGTGCCCAAGTCTGGTAAATTAAAATCATTTGCCACACTGTATTGACTACTAAAAATAAGTAATACAAAATAAGCAATTATTGGTTTGATTTTTTTATTCATTATATTTTTAAGACTCTATTGAATACCCATTTATTAATAAACCATCATATAACCTAGACAGCTAAAATTACGTTAAATTGCAAATTAATCATGAAATACTCTATTATTATAAGTCCAAAGAATGAAAATTCAAATGCTATTGAACACGCCTATCGTTTCATACGAGCTTTAATTGTAGACTCCTTAGAAAGTGAGGCTCATAATATACATGTATTTTTTTATGGTTATTCTGTTATGACAGCTTTTAAACAGGATGACAAATGGCTTGAAATCGCTAATCAAAAAGTTGAATTAACAGCCTGTTCAACAATTGCCGAGAATTACAGCCAAAACCCTGTTTCATATTTTCAAATAGCTGGATTAGGACAATGGATGGATTCAACACTTTCTGCGGATAAAAATATTGAGTTTATATGAAAACATTAGCACTCATTACCGAAAAAAATGATACGGCATCTGCGCAATGGCAATTCGACAAGGTCATGTCAGTCATAACTTTTGATGTCAATTTATCCGTAATTTTTATGTTTGATGGAATCACTCAATTGCAGTACAATAAAGCATGGAAGTGTCTTGAAATATACGGAATAGAATCAGTGTTTGTTTATGAAAAAAGTGACAATCCAACTGAAGAATATATTTTAGACATACCTATCATTAATAATGTATCATTAAAATCCTTAATTAAACAATCAGATTTAATAATATGAATACGAAAACACTGCATTTATGTAATCATGCTGTGGTCGAAAACATAGATATTTATATTGGACTGGTTCAACCTGATGATGCCATTATTGTTTTTACGAGGAAATTATCAAATCAGCAATATAACGACTTAATACATCATGAAAAACTTAAAGGCATTGAACTTTACTTTATTGTTGATGAAAACATCAACAACCTAGATACCATAAATTATAATCAATGGGTTGATTTAGTAAATCAATTTTCAAAAACCTTTACATGGAAATAACAATGCAACTTGATACAAATGGACATTTAGTAGATTATATGGTTTGGAATAAAGCTATCGCAATTGAATTAGCTTCGCTTGATGACATAAGCTTATCAGATAAGCACTGGGAAATTATCAATTTAGTTCGTCATATCTATTTAGAAACTGAAACATCTCCACCAATGAGACTGTTAATTAAAGCCATTAAGAAATATTTATCTGAAGACATTGCCAATTCTAGACATTTATACCAACTATTTCCAGATGGACCTGTTCGACTTTCTTGTAAGTATGCTGGATTACCTAAACCAAAACACTGCATGTAAACTAACTAACAGAATATAGTTCACTAGCGGGAATAGCTTTTTCCATTAAAAAACCTTGGAATTTACTACAGCCTAAATTTTTAAGAAACTCAAACTGCTCTTCTGTTTCAACACCTTCAACAACCATATCTAAATCTAGATGTTTAGCCATCGATACGATTGTTTCAACTAAAGCATCTGCGTGAGTTCCTTGACCAATTTTCCTCACAAAAGATTGATCTAATTTTAAAATATCTATTGGCATTTTTGTTAAATAATTCAGTGATGAATAGCCAGTACCAAAATCATCAATCGCAATTATAAAACCCATCATTTTTAATTTTTTAATTTTAACTAAAGTATCCTCAAAATCATCGATACCAATACTTTCAGTTAATTCCAATGTAATTTTACTGTTGTCTATACCATATTTAATACTAAGAGCATTCAGCATCCCCAATATTTTTTTATCTCTAAATTGAATTAAGCTAATATTAATAGAAATGGGTAAAATTTCTATATTGCTTTTATTGAAATCATGAATTAACTCAAAAACATTGTTAATAATCCACTCACTCAACTCAATGATAAAACCTGTTTCTTCAGCTATTTGAATAAAAGTGCTTGGTGTCTTTAATCCTTCAATAGGATGATTCCAACGGATTAATGATTCATATCTAATTATTTTTTTATTTGGGTCAAAAATTGGCTGGTAATACATTTCGAACTGGTCACGTTGCAGGGCGATTTTAAGAGATTTTTCGATGTGAAGCCTCTCATTTGCTGATTTTTTCATTTGGTTAACAAAAAAATTAACCGACTTGTTCTCCCTATGTTTTGAAACATACATAGCCGTATCAGCTTGTTGAATAATCTCATTTGTATTCGCTGAATTATTGGGGAACAGGCTAATTCCGATACTTAAAGAAGTGTAAACATTGTGTTGGTCAATACGGAAAGGTAATTCTATTGCCTCATTGACTTTTCGAGTGACTTTTAAAACATTGGCTTCTAACTGTTTTGCTGATTTATTTTTATCCCCTAATAAAATTACAAATTCATCACTGCCAAATCTAGCTACAATATCTGATTTTCTTAAGATTTTCTTGAGTCTTTTACTAACAAGGATTAGTAATTTATCACCAAAGTGATGACCAAGTGAGTCATTTAAAACTTTAAACCTATTTAAATCTAAATATAAGACTGCCCCATGTAGGTCATTTTCAATTGATTTCGTTATTGCTATTTGTAAGTGTTCCATAAATTTAACACGATTAGGTAGCTTTGTCATCGTATCAAAAAAGGCTAATTGAGATATCTGTTGGTTCTTTTCCTGCTCTTCTGTAATATCTAACTTCAAACCAATAACTTCAAGTCTATCATCAACTAATCTTGTTGAAACATAGTCCTTGAACCAAAGAATTTTTCCACATTTTGTCACGGCTCTGTACTTAAGTACAAAACTCTTATTAGAATTAATTCCTTCATAGTATTCTTGTAACACCCTGTTTCTATCTTCATGATAAAATATTTTATCGAGAATAATGTCAATATTGAATAAATCTTTTTTTGAGTATCCTAATATATTGACAGCTTCTTTACTAATATAATCAATTTTTGAATCTCCAACAATATACCTCCAAAATATTACGGGTTGGATTTCAATTAATTGTTTATACTTATGCTCACTTATTTTCAAAATTCCATACAACTTATTGATTTCAGCTGTTTTATTTATAACTAAATCCTTTATAATTAAATGACTACCTGTAATCACTAACAATCCTGCACCTAAAATTGAAATAAACAAAAAGCCTATTGATAATAACCACCATACTACCCATGATGCATTATTAAAAAAGAAATCAGTATTGGGGCTCACTACTATTTCCCACTCATGATCTGAATATTTAAACTTATTGGTAGTAGTCCAATCTTGACTCATCGTAAGTGCATCTTTTGATTCAAACAACTTGTTTTTATCTATATTTTCATTATCGTTGTCGTTTGAGTAAACTACAAACCTCACATCATCTAGATTGCTTAATAACGCTAAATCACTCGTATCATTAACAAATATTTCATTAATTTTGAATATCACCTGTTCTTTTGAAAGCGAAAGTTCTTCTGAATTATTTTGTTTAAAGTGTGTTAAAACATTATTTGAAATATCTTCTATATTATTTTCTAAAATGTTTTTTAATCTTTTATGTTCTAAAACTTTAAAGTTGTGAGCCACAATAAGCAAAAGAGAAAACGTTATGGTAACAGGTATAAATGTTTTAAATAATCTTGGTTTCCAAACATCTCTGGGTTTTTTAAAAAACAAAAACATAATTGGCAATATCAAGAAGACGCCTAAGCTATCTCCAAACCACCACGCTAAGAAATTAATCAAAACAAGATCTTGTTCTATTAAGCCGCTTAATAACAAGGCTACAACTGAAATAAAAGATGAGATAAAAGTTGAAATTAATCCCGCATAAATCAGGAGCTTTGAAACAGCTTCAAGTGTTAAATAATTATTAGACCTACCTAAATATTTGTTGACTAAATATGCACCTAAAAGACTACGAATTGCAGAAGACACTAACAATAGTCCATATGTTACTAACAACTGAGGCTTATCACTTAATTCATCGAATTGATAGAAACTGAGACTTATGAAAATTTCACCAAGCAATATGGCAGGCAAGTATTTTTTACCCCATAAGGCAATGACACCAATGGCAAACCCTGCTGAAGGCCAAATTGGAGCGATGAAAGAAGGAGGTAATATGAGAGATTTTACCGAAAGTCCTAAGCCGTAAAAAACCCCAGTAATTAGAATACTGTACAGTAGAAACAGTGATAAGCGCTTACTATTCAAATAGATTCAAAACCGACTGTTTAAATTATAGGGATATTTATAATTTAATTCCATCTCATTAACATACCACAAATGTAGTATGCTTGTCATTAGCTTAATTAAGATATATGAATTTCAACTCAGTACGATTCCTTGATTTTATAGTAATATTTATCCGCTAGGTTAATAATAGCTTTAAGAGTGCTTATTCTCTTTTGATATATTTAAAAAGAAATGCAGTGCTTCTATAAATTAAAAGCAATCCTGACAGTAGTTGTTTGCGATTCATTTATGTCAAAGTCAGCTGGTGGTTCAAACTTCCATTTCCTAACTGCTTTAGTTGCCGCTGCGTTAAACATTGATCCAGATTGAGCCTCAACAACCTTTGCTTCAACTACCTTTCCCTGTGTATCTATTGTCAATTGAACGTCAACCCAACCCTCTTTTTTTAAACGGAAAGCTTTTGAAGGATAAACAGGTGCTGCATTTTTAATCTTTTTCCATGAATATTTTTGTTTTACAACTATTGGAGTATTTGTTTCAACAGGCAAGCTTTCAGTTTTTGTCATTGTTTCTTCTTCAACTGGTTGCTGTTCCTCAGTCTCGCTAGCAATTCTTTCTTGTTCAGCTAATTCATTTGCAATTCTTTCTTGCTCAGCTAATTCATTTGCAATTCTTTCTTGTTCTGCTAATTCATCTGCAATTCTTTTTTGTTCAGCTTCTTCGTTTGCAACTCTTTTTTGTTCAGCTTCTTCGTTTGCAACTCTTTCCTGTTCAGCTTTTTCGTTAGCGATTCTTTCTTCTTCAACATTTACGGGTTCATCTTCAGAAACATCATCTTCATCTGCAAAAAGACTCTCACGATCTAAACCGAGATCAATATCAGTATTTACAGAATGATCAAGATCCATTTTGGGAGCTTCTTCTCTTTCTGGCATTGCTTCTGACCATGAAGGCTTCTTATCATTTTGAGAAAAAGATATTTGTGAAGTTAATAAAAATATGGTTATTAAGATAGCTTTCATTAGTTTTCCATTGATTGGGGTATTTCAAAAAAGGAGTTTTATATAACTCTCTAAAAATAATGAGGTTGGATGATTACATATATTTCATGAATACGATAATTGCATCACAAAAATGTTTTTATTAATATTGTATAATCTCTCACCCTTACCCGTATTTTACTACTACTGACTCAAATTTCAAACAAATATAACAATAATAAAATATATCACTTTCATATATCGTTATTTTATGGTTAATAGGTGATTTACATCTCACTTGTGCTAAATTTTCACACAAAATAACAACTTATTCAGTAGCTATAAATACAATCATCTTGTTAACTCCATAAACACTTGTGGTAATTGTTCTGGTAATTTATCAACATGGTCAATCACTGTGAAATGGTTTCCAAATATATCTTGCACATATTCATCAGCATTTTTATCTAAAGTAATACAATAAGAATAAACTCCCTTGGATTGAAGCTCTTCAACTGCCTTCTTGGTATCTTTTATTAATGTTTTTGGGTCTTTCGCATCAATGTCAGCAGGCTCTCCATCAGTTAAGATTAACATTAATTTTTTTTCTGCTTTTTGTGACGCTAAATAATGTGCAGCATGGCGCATTGCCGAGCCCATTCGTGTCGAATAGGATGCCTTCATAGCCGCAATTCTGGCTTTAACTTCATGACAATAATTTTCAGAATAGCCCTTGATGTGCTGATACCTGACTTCACTGCGTGTGTCTGAACTAAATCCAGCAATAGCAAATTTATCACCCAACTTATCAACCGTCCATGCTGTTATAGCTAATGCTTCTTGAGATAACTCTAATAAGGACTGCCCGGTTTCTTCATTTAAATTATTCAAAGATTCAGAAGAGTCTACCAATAACATGACAGCGATATTTCTACTATCAGTAGTGTTACTATAATTAATTCTCAAATCGGGTATCTGTCCGCTCTTAAAATCTATTAATGATTTTAATGCGATATCTAAGTCTAACTCTTCGCCCTCTTCTTGAAACCTAATGCGTTTTTTATTTTGTGGTTTCAGAATCTCAATCATGGTTTTTAATCGTTTGGCTAACTCACCATGTTTCTCCATCAGGCCGTCAATTTTATTGGCATCTCCTGAGGGGTGTAGTCGCTCATAAACAGTCGTCCAATCAGGTCTATAGCTCTGAGAAACATAATCCCATTCATCATAAAATCTAGGTGGCAGACTGTCTGAAGATTCAACTATTTTTTCATCGTTTTGGTATTCATTAGGTACAATTTCATCGGCTTCATCATATTCCTCATAATGGTGCCAAAAACAACGGTTATCATCTCTGTAACTGACTTCAGTATTGTCAAAGTAAATACTGGGTAAACTGTCTGATTGACACCGAGATTTAATGAAATATTTGGTGCCTAATTTTGACATTTCCTGAGTAGAAGAAATCTTATCTTCCACCAATAATTGATTAAACTCGTCCCTTAACTCTCCTATAAGCGCATCTTCAGGATCAAAGTTTGAATCAATTAGTGCCCGTGACAACCTTGTTGCTCGGTATCTAATGGTTGACACTTTTTTACCATCGCAGGCACCTTTTTCAGGATAAGGGTGTAAAGCTAAGAAATATTTTTTCAAACCAGGATATTTTCGCATGGCCAATCTATCTACTCGCGCATCTTCAAAAACAGAGACCAACAATTGCATTTGTGGAGCATAATTATCTGCCATCAATTTACCTGACCAGCGTTTATGTGCCATCAAATGTGCCAAAGTTGTACGGTAGCGATTTAATCCACTGATGTTGTTTTCGTCTTCGTATACATCAGGTAATGCAATAATTTCATCATCTAAATAAGGCTGCGGAATTCTAATTTGATCCAAATCAGTTGAAAAAGGTTTAATGGGCAGATCACAATCCCATAAACAATCCTTTGCCATATATAACTTGTGCTCTATTTGCTTAAAGGCTGTTCCTTTACGCTCACGATTAATGATACTTTTGGCATCATGTGACAATAAGCTAAAATATTCAATTTGTTGATCTGGTGCATCGTGATAGTTTCTCGCACCATAATCTATAAAATTATCAATGCCAATCAAATCTAATTTTGCCATCAGCTTTGACATGTTTTCTAATAATGGAATCAATCCAGAACTTTCGTACAAAGAATTATGTCCATGAATCACAGTTTGAGTTTTTTCGATAAAAGCGTCAACAAGCCTTAAATATCTCTCTAACTGTTGCTCATTAACCAGGTATTTATAGACCTTCCCTATTGATTTTAAAAATGGAATTAATGCTTTTTTATTAGGGCTCCGGGCAAGTTTATAACTATAACTACTGATTAATTTTAAAGATTTATTACCAATGTGCTCTGCTATTTCAGGCATTTCCTCTAAATACACCAATACAGGCTCAACACCTTGACCAATAGAACACAAAAAATTTGCACCGTCTATATATTGTACAATGCCCTCATCTGGCAACAATATAACAGCTTTGTTTAAGCATGCTGAAAAAGATTCAATCGCATCAGGAAATTTACATTTGAATCGTTGGTGGTATTGCTCAATCAATAATGAACTCATTCTGCTACTAACCGAAGATTAATTCTATGGCGTTGTCTAAAGTTTCGCGAATATCGCCATCATCTGTAATCGGCCGTACCAACGCCATTTTGCATGCTTGGATTGGTGTAATACCTTGGTTGATTAATTGTGCAGCATAAACCATTAACCGTGTTGATATACCCTCATCCAAACCATGACCTTTTAATGCACGTGCTGTTTGTCCAATTTTTACCAATTTATTGGCTAACTCGATATCAATATTGCCTTCGGTTTTAATAATACTGGCTTCATCATCGGCATTAGCATAATCAAAATCCAAACCACAAAAACGTTGTTTTGTTGATTGCTTCAAATCTTTCATCAATGATTGATAACCAGGGTTATAAGATATAACCAATTGGAAATCAGCATGGGCTTTGATTAGTTCACCTTTTTTGTCTAATGATAGCTCACGTCGATGGTCAGTTAAAGAATGAATCACCACCATGGTATCTTGGCGTGCTTCAACAATTTCATCCAAATAACAAATAGCACCATATCGCGCAGCCATGGTTAATGGACCATCAACCCAGCGTGTACCATTAGCATCGAGTAAATAACGTCCCACTAAATCTGAAGCTGTTATGTCTTCATTACAAGAAACCGAAATAATCGGTTTACCTAATTTCCAAGCCATATACTCTACAAAACGAGATTTACCACAACCTGTTGGTCCCTTGACCATTACTGGCAACTTCGCATTATAAGCTGCTTGATACAATTCAACTTCATTGGTCAATTGTTTGTAGAACGGTTCGTCATCTATTTTGTATTGGTTTATATCCATAGCACTTATTTCATTCGTAAGATGGGTCCCCGCCCATCATTTTTATCAGTGGCATATTATTGATGGCTGGGATCCATCATACCGTTCTTTCTATTCTAACAAAAAAACCCCTACTTGAAGCAGAGGTTTTTTAATGTGTTTCACTTAAATTTGAATTTACTTATGTACACCCAATTTTTCTCTCCAACCCGGATACAGCATATCTGCATCACCAGGGAATGACTCAAAGGCACGGGCAAATTCTTTGTGCTCTTTAGCATATTCTATTGGATCTGCGCCTTGTGTCCAGCAATCAAAAGCTTGAGATAGTGACTTAGCTCCAGCGGCAGGTGAGTCAATATGCCCATAAGAACCACCACCTGATGTATTAATCAAGTTACCATGACCCAGATTTTCGAAGAATCCAGGTAATCTCAAAGCATTCATACCACCAGAAATAATTGGTGTTGTCGGTTTCATGCCTTCCCATTTTTGATAAAAAGCAGGACCTTGACACTCATCACGTTCAATCATGTAAGCGATAATTCTATCATCGTTTCCGCCTTCCATTTTACCATAACCCATAGTACCAACATGAATACCAGAGGCTCCCATTAATCTAGACATTTTTGCCAAAACAAAAGCAGTATAACCACGTTTTGATGAAGGTGATGTCACAGCACCATGACCTGCACGGTGATAATGTAAATACTGTGATGGGTAATTACGGCGAGCGGTTGTCACCATACCCGGCCCACCAACATAGCCATCGACCAAAAAGGCCACATGTGGAGCAAATTCGCCAAATGATTCTAAAACAAAATCTGCACGATAACACATTTCATGATAATCATCCGCTGTAATGTTAGCCGAAAATAGCTTAGCTTCACCCGTCTCATCTTGGGCGCGTTTCATTGAATCGACAACCATCGGTATGACTTTTTTCATGGGACAAAAAACTTGGTTACCTTGTGGCTCATCATTTTTAATAAAATCACCACCTAACCAAAATTGATAAGCTGCATCAGCAAAAGGCTCAGGACGCAAACCTAACTTAGGCTTAATAATTGTCCCTGCAATATAACCACCATCAACTCTCGGGCGTCCCAATAATTTCCACATATGTGAAATATCAACTGAAGGACCATCGTATAAGTGTAGTTTAGTTTCAGGTACCCAAAAATCGTACATTTGTAGATTAGCCACATCGCCCATGCCTTGATTATTACCAATAGCCAAGGTTAAAAATGATACAATCATGGCTTTTCCATCTATACCATTACGATCGAACAAATCAAAAGGGTAAGCCACTTTGATCGTGCCACCAACTTCATCAATTTCATACACCATAGCATCTAAATCTTTGGTAAAATCATCGGTAGTTGACACTTCAACATTTGTACCTGTTGAAGATTCAGCTGCAGCATGAGCAGCCGTTTCAAGAAAACCATAACCAGCTGCTGGTTTCATAGTATATGCCACAAGTATATGATTTTGACCTTTAATTAATTCAGCTTCATCCAAAGATAAATCAGCATAACGATTGGATTGATCCATTTTATTGTCCTCTATAAGATAGTTTTAAGTTGCACACAGTTTAAACCAAAGTTAGAATAAATAAAAGTAACGTTATTTTATAACAAGCATAAGAAATTATTATGAATATAACTTTAAGACAAATTAATATCTTTGTAGAAGTCGCTAAAAATTTAAGCATTACAAAAGCTGCAAATGCTCTATTTTTAACCCAACCTGCTGTATCGATGCAAATCAAACAACTCGAAGATATGGTGGATATACCACTGCTTAATCATTTGGGTAAAAAACTCACTCTGACACAAGCAGGTGAAGAATTTTTAAAATACTGTATCCGCATTAAAAATGAGCTATTTGATGCTAAAGAGTTAATGCAAGAGTTTAAAGGAGTGAAAAGAGGAACACTCAATATATCTGTAGCTAGTACATTAAGTCATTTTGCCGTACAAACAATAAAACTATTCCTCAAGCAACATCCAGATATTAAAATTAGATTTGAAGTAACGAATAGAAACACTGTATTAGAAAATCTCAAAAACTCGACAACAGATATAGTGTTAATGGGCAAACCACCATTAGATCAAGATTTAGAGTTTAGTGTCATTAAAGAAAATCCCTTAATTGTCATCGCCCCTAAAAACCACCCTTTAACCAAATCAAAAAAGATTTCATTGAAACATCTAAGCCAACAAACATTTGTTATACGGGAAGAAGGCTCAGGTACTAGACTAGCTTTTAAAACACTATTAGATATAAACGGCCTAGAACTTCCAGACTATATGACTATTAACAATAATGAATCCATTAAACTTTGTGTTGAAGCTGGACTAGGCCTTGGTGTTGTTTCTATCCATACAGTTAGAGCTGATTTAAGTAATGGTTCACTTATACAATTAGATGTTGAAAATTTTCCAATTATCAAACAATGGTATATTGTCAACCGTAAATCTTTCCACTTACCAGCAGTTGCCAAAGTTTTTCGAGACTTTGTTATCAATCAAATTTTATTTACTGCACATTAATATGATAGAATTCATCGCACAAAAATAACATCAAACTGGAGTACTACCAAAACAATGAAAACGTACCTTAATTTTATCCTCTTATCACTAGGGTTGATCATCGCCTCTTTATTATTTCAATACACTGAAATTACCCCTAAACAAATACTAATTACTGGTATTGCAATCACTATACTATCTTTGATATTATCATTTATTGCTCACCAATCTAGTACAACTCCATCCAAACCCAAAAAAGCAAGAGCCAAAAAATCTAATAATAAGCCAGCAAAAAGTTATGGCAAGACGGTTAATGGAAAAGTTAAATGGTTTAACAAAACTAAAGGGTTCGGCTTTATCACACAAGAAAATGGTGAAGATGTTTTTGTTCATCAAACCTCAATTGCATTTAAACCTAGTATTCTTAGAGAAGGTCAAGCTGTTACATTATCAATTGTTGTCGATGAAAAAGGCCCACAAGCTGAGAACGTCAAAAAAGCTTAATACACAAGCCAATAATTGAGAAACAGTTTTCAAAATACTGTTTCTCAATGAAACCTTCTTCAATGGATTCTTGTCATTCAATTCTACTAAATTATTATATAAAGACCTCAAATCTATATTAGAATTATAATAAACCTTAGAACATCTGTTAAACTTACTTTTCTGTACTTAATTTTTTGAGGTCATTAAATGTTGAATAATGTATTCAAGGTCATCATAACACTTGGTGTTTTTTTGACTGTATCGTGTTCAAATTCTCCAAAAATAATTGATTCACAACTCGTTTCCAATTCAAAAGCTTCATTGCAGAAGCCCTATCTTATTTTAATTTCGCTGGATGGTTTTCGTTGGGATTATGTGGAACGATTTAAACCACCCAATTTAACTCAATTTATTGCTGATGGAGTTCAGACAAAATCTTTGATACCATCCTATCCTTCAAAAACATTTCCTAATCATTATTCTATTGTGACAGGTTTATTGCCTGACAATCATGGAATCATTGGCAACAAATTTCATAGCCCTGAATTAAATGAAGAATATATATTAGAAGAAGGAAGGTTCTATGGGGGAAAACCTATTTGGGTTCATGCTGCTCAGTCTGGCATGGTCTCTGCCAGTTATTTCTTTCTAGGTTCTGAAGCCGAAATTCAAGGCATTCGACCTAACTATTATTACAAGTTTGACATGGAAACAAAAAAGGAGACACGGGTTACCCAAGTTTTAGATTGGTTAAAGTTACCTGAAAAAAAGAGACCTCACATGATTACTATGTATTTCCCAGACATGGATAATGTAGGGCATTGGTATGGTCCAAATGATGATGAAAAATTGAAAGGGAAATTATTCGAATTAGATAACCACTTGGGTAATTTATTTAATGGGATAAACAAATCAAGCCTGCCGATCAATGTTATTATTGTTTCTGACCATGGAATGAGCGATATACATGTTGATAAATATATTTCAATAGACCTACTCAAAAATAAAGAGCAATATCGTACTGTTAATAACGGCTCAATGGTCAACATACACTTAAAAAAACCTAATGAAATTAATAGCATACATGATTTTCTCAATGAATTAGGGACTACGAATAATTTCAAAGTTTACAAAACCAAGAACACACCAAATTTTGATAGCAGTCCAACTCATAGTAATTGGGGAGAATTACAAATCATTCCTAACAAAGGTTATTATTTTAGTTCAGCTAAAAACTTAGAGCGCAGAAAAAAAACGGGTCGAACTATTTTTGGACAGCATGGATTTCAAACAAACGACAAAAACATGCATGGAATTTTCTACGCCAAAGGACCCAATTTAAAAGCTGGACTAGTTGTTCCATCAGTAAAGAACATCCATATCTTTCCTTTGATGTGCGAAATTTTAGACATACCACAACTTGAAAATATTGATGGTAATCTAAGCTATTTACAAGAAATTATTAAAAAATAATGCCTTGGATTAATAAATCTGTAGCACCTTGCAAGAAAATCGTAAAATGTTAGATTTAAAGGACAAACAAATCATAACCAAAGTACAAGTACAAGCCGCCATTGATAATAACGAAATTCAAGCATGTTATTGCTCTATATTTAAAAACTGTTGGTTAGCCGGTCGTAATATAGACACAAAAAGATTGCCTCATGCAATCAAGAATTAACAGGCACCTTTCAACAATAATCAGAACTATAACTCAAAAATCCAGAGGACATCCATGAAACATATTGTTATTTTACTTACACTACTAAGTCAGTTTTCACTGGCAACAACCATTTCAGAAAAGACCAAAGACTTAGAAAAACATACGGGATTTTTTGACTTTTATTGGGATAACAATACAGGCAATGTCTTATTAGAAGTTAATGAATTTGATAAAGATTTTCTGTATATTAATTATCTACAATCTGGTGTTGGTTCAAATGATATTGGGCTAGATCGTGGCCAGATTGGCAGCTCTAAACTGGTAAAATTTAAACGCTATGGCAATAAAGTTCTACTGGTCCAACCAAACCTTGAATTTCGCGCAAATAGCGACAACGCTTTAGAAAAAAAAGCTGTAGAAGATGGATTTGCTCAATCAGTGCTTTGGGGAGCTGAAATTATTGCCGAATCTGAAGGGTCTGTTTTACTAGATGCAACAAAATTTATATTACGTGATTCACACGATATCTCAGGACGACTTGCAGATATGAAGCAAGGTAATTATAAAATAGATGCCAGCCGTTCAATTGTTTTCATGGAAAACAGCAAAAACTTTCCGGAAAATACTGAACTAGAAGCACTTATAACTTTGCAAGGCAGCAAACCTGGTAATCACGTTCGTTCAGTGACGCCTACATCAGAAATTATTTCTGTTCGTACCCATCATTCCTTTGTTAAGTTACCAAAAACTCCTTATAAAACACGTCATTTCGATTCGCGTTCAGGTGCAATTTACACCACTTATGAAGACTATGCCGCACCATTGGGGAGCGATATGACTAAAAAGTTAGTGGTTCGTCATCGATTGGAAAAGAAAAACCCTCAATTAGATGTCAGTGATCCGATTGAACCTATTATTTATTACCTAGATCCAGGCACTCCTGAACCTGTACGTTCAGCTTTATTAGCTGGCGCCAAATGGTGGGCTGATGGTTTCGCGGCAGCCGGGTTTAGTAATGCCTTTAAAGTGGAATTACTTCCTGAAGATGCCGATCCATTAGATGTTCGTTACAACACAATCCAATGGGTGCATCGTTCTACTCGAGGTTGGTCATATGGCGCTAGTATTTTAGACCCAAGAACGGGCGAGATTCTAAAAGGTCACGTGACATTGGGTTCACTTCGCGTACGCCAAGATATGTTAATCGCTCAAGGTTTACTTTCACCCTATAAAAGTGGTGTGAACTCAGATAACAGAATGCAAGAAATGGCATTGGCAAGATTACGTCAACTTTCAGCACATGAAGTTGGCCATACTCTTGGTTTGATTCATAATTTCTATTCCAGTACAAATGATCGTGCATCGGTAATGGACTACCCTCACCCACTAGTTCAATTAAATGATAAAGGCGAAATTGATTTAATCAAGGCTTATGCAACAGGCATGGGGGAATGGGATAAAACCTCATTAAGCTATATTTATGCTGAATATGCTAAAAACGAAGATCAACGCTTAGAAGATATTTTACAAAATTCAGCCGAAAAAGGTTATGTTTTCATAGCCGACAGAGATGCCCGTGCTCAAGGTGGATCCCACCCAAAAGCTCACCTTTGGGATAATGGCAAAGACCCTATTCAAGCATTAAATGACGTGTTAAATGTCAGAAATATAGCACTTAAGAATTTTGGCATCAATACTATTAAACAAGGCGAAGAACTATTTAAACTAGAACAAATCCTCACGCCTATCTATATGTTCCACCGCTATCAAACTGAAGCCGTAAGTAAATTAATCGCGGGAGTTGATTACCGTTATGCTTCAAAGGGTGAGACCAATGTTGAAAACAAAATAGTCAATGGAAAAACGCAAAAAAAGGCATTAGATGTTTTGATGAAAACCTTGCATGCCGATCAATTAGCCATACCTGAATCCATACTTAATTTATTATTACCGCCACCTGCTGGTAGTTTTAGAAATCGCGAGCATTTTAAGTCTCGTACAGGGCTTAATTTTGATTCATTAGGCGCAGCAGAAATTGCAGCTAGGGACACATTGAAATTTATATTCAACCCTCAACGTGCCAACCGTTTGATCGAACAACACGCAAGAAACAAATCAATTCCAAGTTTAGCAAGTGTATTTAAGACTACCCTAGATAACACTTGGAACAAAAAATGGAAAGATAGTTATTATATCGAAGTTCAGAATAGTATTAACGTGGCTGTTTTACAAGAAATCATGAAGCTTGCCGCCAATGATTCCGCTTCTCCACAAACCCAAGCAATTACAAAACAAACGCTTATCGATTTTAGCAAAGTACTGAAAAAAAGAAAATCAGCTTTGGCTAAACAATCAGTTCGTGATATACAGAAATTTATTAACGAAGGGAAATTGATCAAACAATCAAAACCACAACCTTCACCACCGGGGTCGCCTATTGGGATGTTTCAATAAATATATAACCTTTAACAAATACCAAGTCTTGTTTATTATTTATGCCGCAGGGTTAATATTATTTAACTAAATAATCATGTGCTACAGATAAAATCACCGCTAAAGATTGGTCTACATCTTGGCTGTCTGTTTGCCAATTTGAAACACTAATGCGCATAGCAGTAATACCTCTCCAATGGGTTTGGCCAACCCAGCATGTACCTTCTTTTTGTACAGCGTCCATAATGGCTAAATTGGCTTGTTCTGAACCGAAATTGATAACAACTTGGTTTAACACCACATCATTCATCACTTCATAGCCAGCTTCTGAAAATCCTTTTGCAAATTGCTGAGCACAGTCACAACAACGATCAACAAGCTCTTCTACACCAGATTTTCCTAAATGATGAAGCACTGCATAAATATCCATACCACGGGCTTTTCTTGATAGTTCAGGCGTATAATCAGAAGGGTTCCTGCCAGCATTTTCAGTTGGCAAATAAGAAGCTGTTATTGCCATAGCTGCTTTTAACGCATGTTCATGTTTAACAAAGGCCAATCCCGAATCATAAGGAACATTTAACCATTTATGGGCATCAGTAGCCCAGGAATCTGCTTTTTCATAACCATTCAACAAATGTTGATGCTTCTTACTGGCTTTAGCCCATAAACCAAAAGCCCCATCGACATGAACCCATGTGTTTTTCTTAGCAGCCAAATCACAAATTTCAGAAATAGGATCACAGGCACCAGAATTAATATTACCAGCTTGAGTTATTATTATGGTGTTATCCTGAATTTCAGGAAAGTGCTCCATTGAGATCGCACCTTGCTCATCTGTCTTTACTTTAGTCACCCTATTTCTACCTAACCCAAGCATCGCTAGTGATTTGTAAACAGTTGGATGAGATTCTTCACTGATAATAATATGTAAATCAGGTGCACCAATTAAACCATCTGATTCAACGTCCCAACCCGCATTTTTAAAAACAAGGTTTCTAGCCGCTGCCAAAGCTGTGAAGTTTGCCACAGTTGCACCAGTAACAAAGGCGGTTGCTGATTGTTTTGGTAATCCAAGGATATCCAACATCCACCTTGCTGAAATTTTTTCGACTGCTGCTGTTGCTGGTGTGGTCTTTTCTAATCCTGAATTTTGATCCCACACTGTTGTTAACCAATTTGACGCAATACTCACAGGGTAACAACCACCAATCACAAAACCAAAAAATTTAGATGAAGTCATTTTCATTGTGGCAGGACTTACCAAACCATTTAGCCTTTTAATCACATCTTCTGCATTAACTTGTTGATTTTGCAGATCAAAGTCTAGGCCTGATAAACGTTGGCGATTTTCATCACTGACTTGAATATTCTCATGATTCATTGTAGCCAAATATTCTTGTGCTATTTCATTTGTTTTGTTTAATAGGTTGCTCACGTATTGTCTCCGATATAGGTTTTTATCATCATAAATGCTTATAATATTGGTGTAAAGGTTTTCATGTATTGCTACTTTAACAATGTTTTAATTGAACTAATTATACTAAATACAAGTAAAGCATCTAGTAACAAAAGTGTAGTAATCCACTACATTAAATTAAGTTAGCAATAAATGAATATGGATTGTCATTTAACTTGTAAAGTTTTAAAGAGCAGTAATTAACCTAAACTTTCTTAGGACTTCCACGGGTACTATAAACCACTTTAGTTTTAAATTTTGCTTCAATTTATGACTCATATGAGTGTACTGAACCTTTTAACTCAATTTAGTTGATAGCGATAATTGTTTTTTAATAGTTTGTCGATATACTGAACTGAATCCTGTTCGTGCATATATGGTAAAACACCCTTCAAATTATCCTTGGTCTAATTTCAAAAAAATGCATTAGGAGTGCCTATAAAATTTATAACGCTACATTATTGTTATCAATCTTTGGGTAGTAATGAAGATGAAAGACAACAGGCTTATCAAGCTCTTTTTGATTGTCATATATCAGATTATACAATGAAAGAAATTCGTGATTCTGTAGATAAATCATGGGTTTTAGGCAATGATCGATTTAAACAACAGATAGAAAAACAAACGGGTAGGCGAGCAGCTCCACTACCAAGCGGTGGTGATAGAAAATCTGCTCAGTTTAAAGAAAAGCAACAGAATCAAAGGCTCTGACCCCGCTGATTTCATTTTGGTTTCCTGATGCATGATGTTTCGGTGTCAGTCCTAGCCATGCACTATTCCACTTTTTTGGTTAGCCTGACTGGCAAGTTCTTTCTCTTCGGGAGATGCAAATTTTTCATCCCATTCAAGCACTTTTGGTGTCATAAGTTTATGCCAAAGTGGTGGAATCAGCGCAACAACTATGGTTGTTAAGTACCCACCAATCATCATCGGAGCTTCTGGAAAAGGACGTAAATCCTGAAATGGAACTTCGCCTTGTGCGTGATGATGAGAATGACGAGTAAGATTAAACATGGTCCACGAGCTGATACGTTTATTCGTATTCCAGGAGTGCCTTGGCTGAACGGGCTTTTTTGGATTGCGCACCATTCCGTAGTGTTCCATGTAGTTCACAATCTCAAGGAGCGATTTACCGCCCAATGCGATGACTAAAAACCAAGTCATCGCTTCCAGTCCGCCCATTGCAAAAGCAATAGCAGTGAGCAATACACTCATCAGGTGGCCACGGATAACCGCATTATGCCAAGAAAATAACGCCATCTTCTTGCGCTTTAATAGGCGTTTTTCGATTTTCCACGCACTAATATTACCTTTGATCGTTGAGACGATTATGTGAGTGTACACATTTCTGCCACGAGGGGCAGTAGCTGGGTCATCAACTGTAGAGACATAACGGTGATGACCATAAACATGTTCAATAGAAAAAATGGTATCGTAACTGAAGGCCAGTAACCATCTGCCAATAAACATTGAAACAGGGTCCCAGGTGCGGTGCGTCAACTCATGAGCCGTAATCGTTCCAACCAAACCTATCATGAGAATGGTATTTAGAGCACCAGCCAGTATATGGCCAAAAGATGAGGCTTCTTTAGCTGCGAGCACATCATAGCCAGTTAGCTCAGTAACAAAAGCGCCATAACCGAGAACATCCGTCCCACTTACACTCCAAATGAAAGTAAATACAATGATTGCCAATAGAGGTAATGCCAACCATAACTGAAACGTTAAGAATCCAGATTTTTTGAATTCGGGGGTGGAAGTATCATCTCCACAAATCGCATCACCGCCAACAAGATAGACAAAAACAGCGATAAGGCCAAATACCATCCAAGAACCTCCAGCCAGAAGGGAGGTCAGCACGACGGTACTTAATACATGAAACAAAAAGTATTTTAAGTAATGTAGTATTTTCATGATTGCTCCTTTAATTTTTATGCCGCATTCGTCGTGTTTACAGGAACAAGCGTTGTAAATCGATCTGCGTATAGGTTGTTGGGGTTAAGGCCATTATTTAGAAGCGCACTTTCGGCAGCATCAATCATGGCAGGGGGTCCACACAGATAGGCTTGGGTGCCATCAGTAGTTGACTCAGGGATAAATTCTGTGACTAAACCGCGCGCGCCTTGCCAGTTGGATTCACTTGGCTCCTCAGAGAGCACTGGAATAAAATTGAAGCTGCCACTCCAGGATGTACTAATTTTCTTAATGTCTTCCAGCTTATAAAGATCCTGCAGACTTCGCGCACCAAAAAGCAGTGTGACATCTCTGCTCCTGTGGTCTTCTTTCACCGCTTGTTTTAGCATTCCCATGATTGGAGCCAAACCACTTCCGCCCGCAATCATAACAATTGGCTCTGTCCCAGAACGCAACCAAAAATCGCCCATTGGTCCTTCAAGTTTAACTTCAGTACCCACCAGATCTTGCTGATTTATGGCACCGGAAAACTTCCCATTGGGTACCTCTCTTACATAAAAGATAACTTGACCACTCACATCCCGTGGAGATGCAAAAGAATAACTGCGAAATGCATCAGGTAGGCTTGCCAGAGCAATGTTTGCAAATTGACCAGGCTTGAACTGGACAGTATCATGTAATTGAATTCGTAACTCGGTTATATCGTGGGTTAACTTTGTTTGCTTAAGAATTCGCCCACCAGTGCGTGTAATAGTTGCAACCGCGCTTAAATCCACCTCTACACTAATATCAGTCTTGGGAATGCTTTGGCAAGCCAGAATGAAACCGTTTTCAAATTCCTCATCGGAGAGAATATATCCAACGTCGGTTAACTCCTTAACTTTTCCGTCTACCAACTGACATTTGCACTGTGCGCATCCACCCACTCTGCAACTGTGAGGAAAGTCTATGTGCATTCTTAATGCGGCATGCAAAAGTGTTTCATTTGGTTTTACAACAATGCTGTTGCCATTGATAACAGCTGTTTTGGGTTCCCTAATGGAACGTTTAAATAAACTAAACATATACAAATATCTTCATTAAAGTATATGAGCATATTAATTTGTTTCTTCAACATAATGGAGGTTTGCAGTTGACAAATAGGGGTCATTTATTGACAATTGTACTATATGAATGAAAAATCAGTTACTTTTCCAGTATTTTATATACATAGGCTTCTTGATCTTGCAAAAGAGTCTGGCGGGAACGTTCGGCATTGGTTTTCAGAAAAAGGCATTCCCCAAACCGATGAAAACCAAACGGTAATCTTAAGTTGGAGTGATTTTCGGGAACTGCTGCTTGAAGTTGATGGTGTATTGGGTGAAATACCACTGGGATTAGCGATGGGTCAGCGACTTCCCATAAATACACATGGAAATATTGGTTACGCTGCAATTAATAGCTCTACAATTCGTGACACCGTCAATCTGCTTAAAACTTACCTGCCTTTGCGAACTGACTTGCTCAACATGGAGGCAATAGAAGAAAAAGATCATTTGAAGATAGTATTTGAAGAGCGGTTCCCTCTAGACGATATAAGCAGAATTATCATACAAGCTATATTATTAGCGATTAAAAATGTGTTTGATTTTATTACCATTGGCAACTCTGAGGTAAATGTCGTGGCCTTCCCGTTCGCAAAAGGTAAAGATGATGATTTCGTTTGTACGGCTTTTAATTGTAAGGTGATTTATGAGCAAGACTGGACAGGTTTTAGCCTACCTCTTGATAAGGTAGATACGCCACTCAAAATGGCAAATCCTGCTAGCTTCAATGAAGCACTTCGGGTTTGTAATGCAGAATTATATAAACTCTCGTCCTTGAATTCATTCGCTGGTGAAGTACGAAAGTTGATTCTGAAAAGTGGCTCTATCCCATCACTTGACCTAATAGCTCAGCAACTGTACCTAACACCCAGAACGTTGCATCGCCGACTTCAAGCAGAAGATACATCCTATAAAAAAATAGTCGAAGATATTCGCCATACTTTAGCTGTTAAGTACCTAGAAAACGGAACAATGACTATTCAGGAAATTGCCTATGCTCTTAATTATTCAGATTCAGCAAATTTTAGAAGGGCATTCAAACGGTGGGAAGGAATGCCACCGTCATGTTTTCAGAGTCATTAATACGCGTAGCTATCGCTCAATTTAGAATCATTCTAAGAAAAATGTTTTAAGTTTAGATTGTTATACGGAACCAAGAACCCAAAGCCCTTTTCTCATTGTCTAAAAACACCAGTTATTTAAACTCCTTAGGCTAAGCTAACC
>Ga0209345_10000841_pt1 | contig 39568 bp, 35 predicted proteins | sample Cruoilmetagenom7_FD_187294 | JGI IMG/M metagenome (GOLD analysis project Ga0209345, IMG submission 187294) | Oil polluted marine microbial communities from Coal Oil Point, Santa Barbara, California, USA - Sample 7 (SPAdes) (version 2) | ecosystem: Environmental > Aquatic > Marine > Oil seeps ...
TTTTTTAGTTGAACGCCGGAGCCACAAAGTTCGGAACCGCAAGCCAGGCAGCCTGCTGAATGGGGGTGGTATCAACAATGCCTGCAAACGCAGACAGGATATAACCGACAATCACACCAAACATGATAGGAATCAGGCGGAAGATACCCTTGGACCAGACTGAAGCGATGATGGTGACGGTCAGCGATGTCATCGCAATCCATAGCGCTATGTTCTCCGGGACCAACTGAATGCTGCCATCGCCGGCGCGGCCGGAAGCCATGTGAACCGCAACAGGAGCAAGTCCCAGTCCAATCACCATGATAACCGGGCCGATAACTACCGGGGGCAGAAGGCGTGTTACAAACCCGGTGCCGCGCAAGCGTATGGCACCGCTGAGGAGGACATAGAGAATACCCGCTGCCATCAGGCCGCCCAGGGTTTCCTCAAGCCCGAACTTGCCCTTGGAAGCAATAACCGGCGCGATGAATGCAAAAGATGAGGCCAGGAAAATCGGAATCTGACCACCGGTGACAATGTGGAATATCAGAGTACCCAAACCTGCGGTAAAAAGGGCAACATTGGGGTCAAGGCCTGTGATAAGCGGCATCAGCACCAGAGCGCCGAAGGCGACCAGAAGCATCTGGGAGCCGGCAATTGCCTGCTTCCAGACTGGATCCCTGGAATGGTCTTCCATAATCAGGCGTCCTTCTGCTTGGTGCCAAAGATCTTGTCGCCTGCATCTCCCAGCCCTGGAAGGATATAGCCTTTATCGTTCAGGCACTCATCCACAGACGCAGTGTAAATAGATACATCCGGATGCTTGTCCAGAACGTTCTTTATGCCTTCGGGGGCTGCGACCAGCACTAACGCGCGGATTTCGGTACTTCCGGCTTTCTTTAGCACGTCGATAGTGGAAATCATCGAGCCGCCAGTGGCAACCATGGGGTCAACGATCAGTGCCATACGCTGGTCCAGCTCACCCACCAGTTTTTCCAGATAGGTGTTGGCCTCCAGGGTTTCCTCATCGCGGATCTGTCCAACCACGCTTACCCGGGCCACAGGAATCAGGCTAAGAACGCCATCCAGCATGCCAAGCCCGGCCCGCAGGATGGGGACAATCGTAATTTTTTTGCCGTGGATCTGCTCCACAGTCACAGGACCAGCCCATCCCTCGATGGTCTTTTCCTGCAGGTTGAAGTCCTTGGTGGCCTCGTAGGTGAGCAGTGAGCCGACTTCCTGAGCCAGTTCACGGAAATTCTTGGTGCTGATGTCGGCACGGCGCATCAGGCCGAGTTTGTGTCTGATCAGGGGGTGTTTTACCTCGTGGATCGGCATGGGCTCACCTGTCTGTGGGTCTGGGGATGTTGGGTTCAGAGTGCAATATTGCAATTTAAGTGGCGCAAGGATACCGCATCTTGGAATGTGAGTCAGGCAGGGAAAGCCTGCTCCCGGCCGAAAAATGCCTCACGGTGGTACGGATCTTGCGGTATCCCTGTAAAAGACGCACCAGCGTCAGAATTTCGACCCTGAATACGCCATCAGAAACAGCGAATCGGAGATGCTTCCGGCATGGACAGAGCTTTAGTCCTTAATAACGTCAAATCCCTGACGCGGGGCAACCTTGGTGTGCCCGTCATGCTGATGGGTCTGCTGGGCATGATGATCCTGCCTATGCCCGCGTTTTTACTGGACGTATTTTTCACGTTCAATATCACGCTCTCCATTGTCATTCTTCTGGTGTGCGTGTACGCACTCCGGCCCATGGAGTTTGCATCTTTCCCGACGGTATTGCTGGTAGCTACCCTGCTGCGCCTGGCCCTGAACGTGGCGTCTACCCGAATTGTGTTGCTAGAGGGGCATGAGGGCGGAGATGCAGCGGGTAAGGTTATTGAATCTTTTGGTGCGGTGCTGATTGGTGGTAACTACGCCGTTGGCCTGGTGGTATTCGCCATTCTTATGATCATTAACTTCCTGGTTGTCACCAAGGGTGCCGGCCGGGTTTCAGAGGTAAGTGCCCGTTTTACCCTGGATGCAATGCCAGGCAAGCAAATGGCTATCGATGCTGACCTGAACGCAGGCCTGGTCAATCAGGATGAAGCCAAGCACCGGCGCGCCGAGATTGCGCAGGAAGCTGATTTCTATGGATCTATGGACGGTGCATCCAAGTTCGTCAAAGGTGACGCGGTTGCAGGCCTGTTGATTCTGGCAATCAATATTATTGGCGGTGTGGCCATTGGTATGGTCCAGCATGGTTTGGGTTTCGGTCTCGCCATGGAGCGCTATGCGCTGCTCACCATCGGTGACGGTCTTGTCGCCCAGATCCCGTCACTTCTGCTTTCTACCTCTGCGGCAATCATGGTTACCCGGGTAACGTCCAGTCAGGATATGGGGGGACAGATTCTTCAGCAGATGTTCAATGCGCCCAAGGCCCTGGCGATAGCAGCGGGTATTCTTCTCATGCTGGGACTGATTCCGGGCATGCCCCATGTGGCGTTTCTGGGGCTGGGGAGCCTTGCGGCCGCGGGAGCCTGGTTTATATGGAAGAAAGACCGGCAGGTTATAGAAGAGGGTGGTGCATTCCCCGGTCGTGGTGGCGCTGGCGTCGTTCCTGGTCAGGGAGGACGCGACATGCCGCTTGGCGGTGATGCTGGCGGCGATCAGGGACGTCAGTTACCTGCGCCGGGAGAAACCCGGGAACTGGGCTGGGACGATGTGGCAACGGTGGATATTGTCGGACTGGAAGTTGGCTACCGTCTGATACCTCTGGTCGACAAATCCCAGGGTGGTCAGTTGCTCAGTCGTATCAAGGGAGTCCGTAAAAAACTGTCGCAGGATATGGGGTTCCTGATGCCATCGGTGCACATACGCGACAACCTGGATCTCATGCCAAATGTGTATCGCATCACCCTGATGGGAGTAACTATAGCTGAGGCAGAAATACACCCCGACCGGGAACTTGCGATCGATCCCGGTCAGGTATTCGGGAAAATCGAAGGGATAGAAGGCAAAGATCCGGCCTTTGGTCTGGATGCGACCTGGATTGAACCGGAGAAGAAAGATCAGGCCCAGACGCTTGGCTATACGGTGGTTGATGCCAGTACGGTAGTTGCGACGCATCTGAACCAGGTTCTGCAAAAGCATGCCCACGAACTGCTGGGGCACGAAGAAGTTCAGAAATGGCTGGATCAGCTGGAAAAAGCTTCACCCAAGCTGGCTGAAGAGTTGGTGCCGACGACGGTATCCATCAGTCTTTTGTTGAAAGTGCTTCAGAACCTTCTTAAAGAAGAGGTGCCCATACGTGATATGCGTTCCATTGCCGAGTCTATTGTAAACGTGCATCCGAAGAGCCAGGACCCGAAGTTGCTGACTACAGTGGCGCGTCAGGCCCTGCGTCGGATGATCGTTCAGAGCATCTGTGGCAACGATCAGGAGATACCGGTGATTACGCTGGATCCGGATCTGGAACAGTTATTGCTAAAGTCTGTTCAACAGAGTCAACAATCTGGCGCTCAGGAAGATATAGGCATGGTTCTGGAGCCGAATATGGTGGAGAAGCTGCAGCGTTCTCTGAAAGATAGCGTGCAGCGGCAGGAGATGCTGGGTAAGCCCGCCATTCTGCTGGTATCCGGCCCGCTGAGGCCAGTACTTGCCAGGTTTGCTAGTTACGGTGTGGAGCGCCTGCATGTGCTTTCGTATCAGGAAATACCGGATAACAAACAAATTACGATCGTGGCGTCCGTGGGCCAGTAAGCACATGGATGAAAGAACGGATAACGCCAAAACAGCGTTGCCGGTGGAGGATGCACTAATATGAAAGTGAAACGTTTTTTTGCCAAAAGCATGGCTGAAGCGCTGAAGCAGATCAGTGAGCAGATGGGCCCAGATGCTGTCATCCTTTCTAACCGGCGGGTAGACGGGGGCGTTGAAATTGTCTCTGCGCTGGATTACGACGAAAATATGGCGCGCCAGAGTCTTGGCGAAAAAGCCAGTGAGGCTGCCAATGGTGCCCGGCTTGCCGAAATGCAGGCAGAAAAGCACCGTAAGCTGGAAGATGAGCTAAGCCGGTCTCGTACACGTATTCGTGATGTTCGCGAGAAGCGGGCTGTGCACAGCCAGGGGTATGCAGAAGCTTCGTTTTCCGAACTGCATGAGGCAAAGAACGAAGGCTTTGAGGAGCCCGTCTTCGCGGGCGCCAGCAGCAATACAGATTATTCCGGTGAGCTGGCCAGTATGCGTGCCGAAATCAGTTCGCTTCGGGATCTGATGAGCGGCCCCCGTGGCGAGCTGGAAAAGACCGGCGTTAACGCAGTTCAGCAACGGCTTGCTGAACGGTTACAGGAGTTTGGCCTGAGCCCGGATCTTGCTGGCTCTCTCTCCCGTCGACACAAAGGCGGAAAGCTGGATGACGGCTGGAAGCAGGCTCTGAAAATGCTTGTTACCGGTGTGCGTACACCCGCACAGGAGTGGCTGGATGAGGGGGGCGTTTATGCGCTGGTCGGCCCCACGGGGTCCGGGAAGACCACCACGATCGGGAAACTTGCTGCCCGTTATGTGCTGAAACATGGAGCCGACTCTTTGGCCCTTGTCACCACAGATCGTTATCGGGTTGCTGCCCATGAGCAGCTTTTTGTGTTTGGCCGGATACTGAACGTGCCGGTTCGGGTCGTGGACGAAAGCCATACTCTGGATGATATTCTTGACGAGCTTTCAGACCGTCATCTGGTGCTGATTGATACTGCGGGGCTGACCAGCTCCGACAAAGGTTATCAGGAACAGCTGACAGAACTGGCCCGTAGTCACCACAAGGTGCGTACCCACCTCGTAGTTTCCGCAACCAGTCAGCCGCGTATTATGAAATCCGTATGGCATTGCTATAAGATGGCAAATCTAACGGGCTGCGTGATGACAAAAATTGACGAGGCTTTGACTCTGGGTGAATCTCTTGGCTTTGTGATGGAAACCGGGTTGCCGGTGGCCTATTACACAAACGGGCAAAAAATCCCCGGAGACCTGCACCATGCGGAAGCTGTTCCGCTTGTGCGCCTGGCTGTTGAGCGCCTTAAAGCGCTTCAGCAACAGGCTGCTGCAGAGCTTCCGTCAGGTGCAGATCGCCCGCGCGAAACGGCGTGAAGCCCTGATAATCCGAGTTTTGTATAGCTGTGAATCATATCCGGCTAAACGTTGCGAGAGATAACAAATAGTATGAGCAAAGCACATCCGGTACAGGTGATCGCAGTTTCCGGCGGCAAGGGTGGCGTCGGTAAGAGTAATGTGTCGGTTAATCTGGGCATCGCTTTGGCCCAGAAGGGCAGGCGCGTCGTTCTTCTGGATGCTGACCTCGGTCTGGGCAATATCGATGTGCTGCTCGGGATTACGGCTAACCGTAATCTGCAGGATGTGCTGTCGGGCGAGTGCGACCTCAGAGATGTTCTGGTTGATGGCCCGGGGGGCATCAAAATTGTTCCGGCATCTTCCGGCACTCAGCGTATGACTCAGCTTAGCCCTCTGGAACATGCAGGTCTGATCAATGCTTTCAGCGAGCTGGGTGATCAGATTGATGTGCTTATTGTGGACACGGCAGCAGGTATTTCCGAGGCGGTTGTAAGCTTTCTCCGGGCTTCCCAGGAATTGCTGCTGGTCGTTTGCGACGAGCCGACATCCATCACCGACGCTTATGCTCTGATCAAACTGATGAATCGTGACTACGCCACGAACCGGTTTCGCATTCTTGCCAATCAGGTGAGCAGCGAGCAGGAGGGGCGTCATTTGTTCGAAAAACTGACCCGGGTTACTGAACGCTTTCTGGATGTGGCATTACAATATGTAGGTATGGTGCCTTACGATGAAGCTGTGAAGAAAGCGGTTCAGCGACAGAAAGCCGTGCTGGACGCTTATCCCCGGGCTAAAGCTTCGCTCGCGATCAAGGCGCTGGCTGACAAAGTTGAGAGCTGGCCTCTACCTTCATCTCCCCGGGGACATCTGGAGTTTTTTGTGGAGCGGCTCGTCGAAGTCTGAAACGGATCCCGTCAAACAATACCGGATACATGACATTGACGAAAAATCTGGGAATCTATCACCAGAGTGGCGTAAAAAGTTCCTCAGAACTGATTGAGGCGCACGCGCCCCTGGTCAAGAAAATAGCTCTTCATCTACTTGCCCGGCTGCCAGCCTCTGTGCAGCTGGACGACCTTATGCAGGCCGGCATGATTGGATTGCTGGAGGCTGCCCAACGCTATAGTTCCACCAAAGGCGCTACCTTCGAGACTTATGCCGGTATACGCATTCGCGGTTCTATGGTGGATGAGATCCGTAAAGGTGACTGGGTGCCCCGCTCGGTTCACAGGAATGCCCGCCGGGTTAGCCAGGCAATCAAGGCAGTTGAAAACCGTATGGGGCGCGAGGCCCAGGACGTGGAGGTTGCCGAAGAGCTCGGTATGGAGCTTTCTGAATACCACTCTACGTTGTCCGATGCGAGCAGTGGTCGACTTTTTAGCCTTGATGAGCTCAATGAATCCGGAGAGCTGCCGATAGAAGAAACAGAGACCAGAGATAATCCACTGGATGGGCTGGCTTCAGATTCTTTCCGGAGCAGTCTGGCAGCTGCCATTGAGCAGCTTCCGGAGCGTGAAAAGCTGGTTCTGAGCCTGTATTACCAGGAGGAACTGAATCTCAAGGAAATCGGCGCTGTGCTGGGTGTCAGTGAAAGCAGAGTGAGCCAGATTCACAGTCAGGCGGCGTTGAGACTGCGTGGCAGGCTCTCGGAATGGCGCCATGAAGATGGCAGTTAGGCCCGGCTTAGGTTTCCGGATCGTACTTGAGTGTAGTATTTGGTAACCGGTGCTTTACAACCGTGATAAAGATCAGACAATAGATGGTTAAATCAGCGGCCTGCAACACTTTGAGCGCAAAGGTCAAAACGAATTCCGGGTCTTATTAACTGGAGGTCCCTTTGGACAAGAACATGAAGATTCTCATTGTGGACGATTTCTCCACAATGCGGCGGATTATCAAGAACCTGCTCCGTGATCTGGGCTTTACAAATACGGATGAAGCGGATGACGGCAACACAGCTCTGCCCATGCTGAAAAGCGGCAAGTACGATTTTCTGGTGACAGACTGGAATATGCCCGGAATGTCTGGCTTCGACCTGCTTAAAGCGGTGCGTGCTGATGACAGCCTGAAGACTCTCCCTGTTCTGATGGTGACGGCTGAAGCCAAGCGCGACCAGATTGTGGCTGCTGCCCAGGCTGGTGTTAATGGGTATGTGGTAAAGCCTTTCACCGCAGCGGTTCTCAAAGAAAAAATTGAGAAGATCTTTGAACGAATCCAGTAAGCAGAGATTGGATGGATCGTATGAGCGATAACAACAAGATCCACCGCGGTCTCGAGCCGGAAGTAACTGAAAAGCTCCGACATCAAGCGGCGGAACTCAATCAGAGCATTGAAAGCGGGGATTATGCCCGCGCTATGGTTCTGATTAATGAATTAGGCGAGGTCCGGGATCAGAGTCTGTATCGGGAAGTTGGCCGGCTGACCCGTACGCTTCATGAATCAATTCGCAACTTTCAGATAGATCCACGCAGTGCCGAACAGAAAGAAGTTCTGTCGATGATGACAGATGCCTCAGACCGGCTCGCTTACGTGGTTCAGATGACTGGCCAGGCTGCCAACCGCACCATGGACCTGGTTGAAGAAAGTATGCCTGTTGCAAACGCCGTACGTGACGAAGCCTCCGCTTTGCGGGAGGAATGGCAACGCCTGCGCCGTCGCGAGATGCAGCCTGCAGAGTTTCGTGAGCTGTATGGCCGGATTGATGATTTTTTTGTGAGCCTGACCAAGGACGCAGACACCATCTACAGCAGTCTTTCGGAAATTCTGTTGGCACAGGATTTCCAGGACCTGACCGGACAGGTCATCCAGCGTGTAACGACGCTGGTCAAGGACGTGGAAGAACAGATGCTCAGCCTGGTGGTTATGGCCAGCCATGTTGATCAGCTCACCGGTACCGTGCATCAGATTGACAGTGAAGAAGTGTCTGCTGAGCAGGGTGTGGGGCCTCAGATGAAGGCTGAAGAGCGTGAAGATGTAGTCTCGGGACAAAACGACGTAGATGACCTGTTGTCCAGTCTCGGTTTCTGAATATATGAGGGTAACCCATGGCGTTTGATGCCGATGATGAGATCCTGCAGGACTTTCTTGTAGAGGCCGGAGAGATTCTCGATAAGTTGTCTGAGCAACTTGTCGATCTTGAACAACACCCTGATGACAGCGATCTTCTCAACGCCATCTTTCGTGGGTTTCATACCGTCAAGGGTGGGGCAGGCTTTCTTCAGCTTGATGCTCTGGTCAACTGCTGCCACTCGGCAGAGAACGTTTTCGATATTCTGCGTAACCATAAGCGGAAGGTTGATTCGGAACTTATGGACGTGGTTCTGGAAGTTCTGGATCACGTTAATGCCATGTTTGAACAGGTACGCAATCGCGAAGAGCTGACGTCTGCACCTGTTGAACTGATTGCCGCACTGGATGCTCTGGCTTTGCCTCAGGATGTTGCTGCGCAAAGCGCCGGCCAGGAGTCAGGCTCTGAACAGGATGGCTCAGCAGTTGCCTCTGATGGTGGTGACATTACCGACGATGAGTTTGAGCAGCTGCTTGATGCTTTGCATGCGGATACGCCCACTCCCGTGACCGACAACAAATCGCCGGTTGGCAAGAGTGATGAAACTGGCGATGACATAACAGATGATGAATTTGAAGCCTTACTGGATGAACTTCACGGTAAGGGCAAATTTGTTGCTCCGACGGTTCCCGACGAAGAGACGGACGCTCCGGCTGCGAGTAACCCGGAAACGGGCAGCGGTAGCGGGTTGATCAGCGACGACGAATTTGAAAAGCTCCTGGACGAACTCCATGGCAAGGGTGGCAGCCCGACAACCGGCAACTCCGGCAAAAAGCCAGACGGGCCTGCGCAGGAAAAAGCTGAGCCCGCCAAAGCAGGTGTTGAGAAGGACAGAAGTGACTCCCGGCCGGGTACCTCTGTGCCGGTCAAGAAAGTTCCGGCTAAAAAAGATGCCCCGGCGGCCCCTCCAAGAGAGCAGGCTCCGGTAGCAGAAACCACCGTCCGCGTTGATACCAAACGTCTGGACGATATCATGAATATGGTAGGAGAGCTGGTACTGGTGCGTAACCGGTTGCAGCGCCTGGGTTCTGCGAGTGAAGACGAGCATATGCACAAGGCAGTCTCCAGCCTTGATGTTGTGACTACCGATCTTCAGGCGGCTGTAATGCAAACCCGGATGCAGCCTATCAAGAAAGTGTTCGGTCGCTTCCCTCGTGTTGTTCGCGATCTTGCGCGCAGCATGAAAAAAGAAGTGAATCTTGTCATGCACGGTGAGGATACCGATCTAGACAAAAATCTCGTCGAAGCCCTTTCGGACCCTCTTGTTCACCTGGTCCGGAACTCGGTGGATCACGGTATTGAAGCTCCTGATGTGCGCGAAAAAGCCGGCAAACCAAGGCAGGGCACTGTCACCCTGTCTGCGGAGCAGGAAGGTGATCATATTCTTCTTTCTATTGATGACGATGGCGCCGGAATGGATCCTGAAGTACTGCGACGCAAAGCAGTAGAAAAAGGAATTTACGACCAGGATGCGGCTGACCGTCTGACAGACACCGAGTGCTTTAACCTGATTTTTGCAGCAGGCTTCTCCACCAAAGAGCAGATTTCTGACGTTTCCGGCCGTGGCGTCGGTATGGACGTGGTCAAGACCAAGATAGGTCAGCTCAACGGCCAGCTCAGTATTGTTTCCAAATTGGGCAAAGGCTCACGCATTATCATCAAAGTACCTCTGACGCTGGCGATCATGCCAACGCTGATGATTATGCTTGGTGATCAGTCCTTTGCCCTGCCTCTGGTGAATGTAGTGGAAATTTTCCACCTGAACCTGAGCCGCACCAACATAGTCGATGGCCGGGAATGTATTGTTGTGCGCGATAAGGTATTCCCCCTGTTTCATATAAAACGCTGGCTGGTGAAGGGTTCGGCAGGCAATGTTGATCCTGAAAACGGGCATGTTGTGATCGTGGCCATGGGTACCCGGCAGGTTGGTTTTGTTGTTGATCAGCTGGTGGGCCAGGAAGAGGTGGTTATCAAGCCTCTTGGGCGTGGGCTTCAGGGCACACCGGGTATGGCTGGCGCAACAATTACCGGCGATGGCCGTATTGCGCTAATTATTGATGTTCCCAGCCTGCTGCAGCATTACAGCTGAGCGTTCGGTGGGAACAAAGGGTTTGTAGGAGACACGGATGACAGTTTCTGTCCTGGTCGTTGATGATTCAGGGTTCTTCCGCAAACGGCTGACGGCGATACTGACTGCGTCCGGGCAAATCCGGGTGGTGGGTGTTGCCTCCAATGGCCGTGAAGGCGTAGAACTGGCCGAATCGCTGCGTCCGGATGTCATTACAATGGATTACGAAATGCCGGTTATGGACGGTATTTCGGCCGTGCGCGAGATTATGAAAACGCACCCGGTACCGGTGTTGATGTTTTCTTCTCTGACATACGAAGGTGCCAGAGTTACGCTGGACGCACTTGAAGCCGGGGCGGTGGATTTTCTGCCCAAGAACTTTGAGGAAATCGCCCGGGATGGCAGTCAACTACAGAAAATACTGATCGAGCGTGTACTGGATGTTGCCCGTAGCCGGCCTGCCGGTCGTGTTTTATCTGCGCCAACGCGCGCCCGGGAATCTGTAAAACCGCCTGCAAAGCCTTCTGCTCAGGCTCCCGGGCCTGTGCCAAAGCCTGCTGTTCCGAACCGCCCGGAGCTCTCCCCGCACCCCGCACGTCCTTCCCGGAAAGGCCCGGCGCGCCAATATGCGGTTGTCGGGATCGGAACCTCTACCGGGGGGCCGGTTGCACTCCAGCGCGTACTTGCGGCATTGCCGGCGGCGTTCCCTTCGCCAATTGTGCTGGTGCAACATATGCCAGCGAGCTTCACTCCTGCGTTTGCGGAGAGGCTTAACAAACTCTGCAAGATCGAAGTCCGTCAGGCTGAGGACGGCGATATGCTTCAGCCCGGGCTGGCGCTGCTTGCCCCGGGTGGCAAACAGATGATGATCGAAAACCGGGGTGGCCGGCCACGGGTGCGTATTTTGCCGGGAGACGAGCGTTTGAACTACCGGCCTTGCGTAGATGTCACCTTTGGCTCTCTGGCCCGTTCCTTCCCCGGAAAAACCCTTGGTGTAATCCTTACGGGAATGGGAGCGGACGGCAGGGAGGGCTGTCGCATGATGAAGCAAAGTGGATCTCAAATCTGGTCTCAGGATGAAAAGTCATCAGTGATCTATGGCATGCCTATGGCCGTTGCTAAAGCCGGCCTGAGTGATGAAGTTCTGGCTCTGGACGACGTAGCTCCCCGATTGATTGAAGGTGTCTGCTGATGGATGTCCTCAGTCTGCTCGGTGTCGTTCTGGCATTCGCAGCCATCCTGGGGGGCAACCTGCTGGAAGGGGGCGCTCTCAGCTCACTCTTTAATGGCCCGGCGGCCATTATCGTTATCGGTGGCACTCTGGCTGCGACCATTCTTCAGACGTCCTGGCCGACGCTGAAACGGGCCTGTGCCCAGGCCAGATGGGTGTTTGTCCCGCCCTTTATCAGTATCGAAGATGGTATTGGCAAGGTGATAGACTGGAGTGTGAAGGCCCGGAAACAGGGGCTGCTTGGGCTTGAGGGGCTGGCTGAGAAGGAGCCGGAAGACTTTGCCCGCAAAGGTTTGCAGCTCCTGGTGGACGGGGCTGAAACAGAAACGATCCGAAGCATCATGGAAATTGACCTCGATTGCCGGGAACAGCGGGATCTGGAAGCTTCCAGGGTGTTTGAAGCCATGGGCGGATACTCGCCTACGATTGGCATCATTGGTGCGGTTATGGGGCTGATTCAGGTAATGACTAACCTTGAAGATCCTCAATCGCTTGGCAGTGGCATTGCCACGGCCTTTGTCGCGACCATCTACGGTGTGGCACTGGCAAACCTGCTGTTCTTTCCTGTTGCTAACAAGTTGCGGGGGCTGGTTAAGGAACGCTCAAGATACGAAGACATGATGATCGATGGCATCATCGCCATCGCGGAGGGTGAGAACCCGAAATCCATTGAATTGCGTCTGCGGGGCTTCCTGCAGTAAGCACACCCGGTTTCTGATATGCGGCGTCGCAGGCAACCACAGGATGATTTACACAACAAGGAACGTTGGCTGATTTCCTATGCGGATTTCATAACCCTGCTGTTTGCTTTTTTTGTGGTGATGTACTCGGTGTCGTCGGTAAATGAGGGCAAGTACAAGGTACTCTCCGAAACCTTAACCGGGGTTTTTAATGCGCCTCAGAGATCCTTTCAGCCCATTGAAGTGGGTGACCAGCCCCGCCGCCCTGCAGTCAGTGTCTCGGAGGATGTTATTCCTCCAGTAGTGACGGAAGCGCCCAGAAATCCGGAGCAGGATGCCCGGCAACGTACGGAAGACCTGCGAGACATGGCAAACCAGCTCGAGATAGAGTTTGGTGATTTGATCAACCGTGGCGTCGTTACTCTCGAAACCAACGACCGCTGGCTGGCGCTTAACTTACCGGACAGTTTGTTGTTTGGCAGCGGTGATGCCGAGCCGCATTACGATGCCTTTGGTGTTATCGAAAAGATCTCAGGGGTTCTCCGGAACCGGGATAACGCAGTTAAAGTTGAAGGATTTACCGACAACCAGCCAATTCGTACGCCCCGCTTTCCCTCGAATTGGGAGCTGTCAGCGGCTCGGGCTGCGGCAGTTGTGCGCATGTTGGATATGGAAGGTATCGAACCTGAGCGGCTTGCGGCGGTTGGATACGGGCAGCATCAGCCTGTAGCTCGCAATGACACAGAAGAAGGGCGCCGACGCAACCGGCGTGTGGTGCTTCTTATTTCTCGTGATGCCAGTATCCGGGGTGTCATGCGCTAGAACTCCGTTTTCGTTCAAGTTGTCTTACCTCTGGCCGATATAATGATTACAGCGGGTTTCAGTGGCTTGCATTAACGTATTTTCCGGAGAGAAAACGTGCGAATCTGGGCAGTAGCCAATCAGAAAGGTGGTGTGGGTAAAACCACCTCGGTAGTCGCTTTAGGCGGTTTGCTGGCAGAACGCGGTAAGCGCGTTCTCGTGGTTGATCTTGATCCCCATGGTTCTCTGACCAGTTGGTTCGGATACGACCCGGACACGCTTGCCCACAGTGTTTTTGACCTGTTTCAACATCAGGGCAAGGTACCTGAAGGTCTTCCTGCCCAGCTTATTACAGAAACCAGTTGTCCCGGGCTGGCTCTGCTGCCAGCGAGTACGGCCCTGGCTACTCTGGAGCGCCGCATGGTTGGCGTTGAGGGTATGGGGCTTATTGTTTCCCGGGCTCTTGCCCAGCTGTGGGACGATTTCGACTACGTTATTCTTGATAATACGCCGTCATTGGGTGTGCTTATGGTCAATGCGCTGGCGGCCGCGCAACATCTTGTTATTCCGGTACAAACAGAGTTTCTCGCCATTAAGGGGCTTGAGCGTATGCTGCATACCTTGCAGATGATTATGCGCTCCCAGAAAAACCAGTTGCCCTATACCATCGTGCCGACAATGTTCGACCGCCGCACTCAGGCTTCAGTTAAGAGCCTTAACCTGCTGCGAAAAACTTACCAGGACAACCTGTGGAAGTTTGCGGTGCCCGTAGATACAAAATTCCGCGACGCAAGCCAGTCGGGCAATGTACCGTCGAAACTGGACTCGCAAACCCATGGTGTCCGCGCATACCGGCATTTGCTGGATGATTTGCTGGCGCGGACGGGAACTTTGAAGGAACGTCAGCATGGCTGACGAAAAATTGACAAGCCTGGCGGACCCGGCCAGTGCGATTGCCAGTTATCTGGACGAATTACTGCATACGGCAACGGATATAGCTCTGCATGAAGAGATTCATGAGCCAGAGCCTGAATTAACGCCAGAGCCAGAGCCAGAGCCAGAGCCAGAGCCAGAGCCAGAGCCGCGGCCGATAGTGACAAAGCAGCGGCGAACTGCCCAGAGACAAGAGCCTGATACTTCTGTAGCTTCAACACCTGAGCCCATACCGGAGCCACCGCCGGAAACGCTTCCGGCCCGCCCGGAGTGGTCGGAGCGCCCGTTCGAATGTCTGATTTTTACCGTGGCCGGTCTGCAGCTGGCGGTTCCTCTTGTTTTGTTGGGCGCTATTCATCAGATCGAAGGTGACATCCGGTCGATTCCTGGCAGTCCTCCCTGGTATATGGGGATACAGTCGGGCGCTCATCAGAATCTGCGGGTTGTGGATACGGCGGAGTGGATTATGGCTGGAAGAGTGCCGGTCAATGCCCGGGACAACTACCGTTTTGTGATCCGGCTGGATAACAGCGAGTGGGGGCTGGCCTGTGATGATGTGGCCCAGTCGTTCACTCTCAGCCCGGATAACGTGCGCTGGCGTACAGCTCGCAGCAAGCGCCCGTGGCTGGCAGGAACCGTTATTGAGCAGATGTGTGCTCTGGTGGATGTGCGCACTATGGCAAATTTGCTTGTGCGTGCAGAGCGGGAGCAGCATCTTGATCTGAGCTGACCTGCAGGTTGGTTACTGAATGAAACCGTGCCGTGCTGGCACGATTTGTGCCCTTGATTATAGTATTGGGCACTGATGATGTTTTTTTGACGATCAGGTTGCCCGCAGGGTGGCCTAACAGGAGAGACAGGTTATGGCATCCCCGAGCGGACAGCAAAGTCAGGTCCAGGACGATCAGGTACTGCAGTATGTGACTTTCCGGCTGGATAACGAGACCTACGGTCTGAACGTTATGCAGATTCAGGAAGTATTGAGATACACAGAAATCGCGCCTGTGCCAGGCGCGCCGGATTATGTACTGGGTATCATCAACCTGAGAGGCAACGTGGTGACGGTTATTGATACCCGTCGCCGCTTCGGGTTGGCTGATGCGGATGTTACAGACGCAACCCGGGTAGTAGTGATGGAATCCGCCGATCAGGTGATGGGTATTCTGGTGGATTCTGTGGCTGAGGTTGTGTACCTGAAAGCCAGTGAAATAGAGACCGCACCGAATGTGGGTAACGAAGAAAGTGCCAGATTTATCCAGGGTGTGTGCAACAAAGATGGTGAACTGATCATATTGGTCGAGTTCGACAAAATGCTGTCAGACCACGAATGGGCTGAAATCTCAGGGCTGTAAACCGGAGCTGTATCGGACAGACCTTATGATGGACGCCTTCCGTGGCTAATAAACCGGAGACGTCCATCATGTTTACTGAAATTCCTGCTTTTACCCCTTGGGTCCTGACCGCTGTAGCGCTTGTACTGGTTTTCGCGCAGGGTGTCATGCTCGGGCGCCAGAACCGGCAACTGAAAACCCTGGTCAAGGAGCGCTGTGACACTCTCGGGCGGGAGTTGCATGCGACGGCCAGCGGCAGTATGGGAGTAGGCCAGCGTCTTGTTGTGTGCGAGCGCCAGTTGCACGAGTTGCGTTCAACCATTGATGAGATGCGCCAGAATGACCCTCTGCGTATTTCCTATGACGAAGCCTCCCGGCTTGTTGATCTCGGTGCGGATATCGACGATCTTATGAATACCTGTGGGATATCCCGTCCCGAGGCCGAGCTGGTATCAGCGCTGAGAAAGCGCCAGGCGGCCTGATACCAAGCTGCTACGGACGCTCTTGAATGAAGAAGGTTTACCAGAGGGCCCGTGAGGCTCTTCTTGCTGTATCCCGCCATGATTTTGTCACTGGTTCGGATCTGATTCCCTCCATGACCGGGCACTCCATTCCCCGGGAAGAAACCGCAGGCCATATTCTGTCCATCATGCCGGAAATTACTCCGGCTGATGTTGTGATGCATGTTGGGGGTGGCTCGGGCTATCTGGCAGCAGTGTTATCCAGGCTGGCCGGCCGTGTTATCTATGTAGAAAAAAACCGGCACGTTGCGGAAGCCGCAAAGGCACGTTTTTTCAGTCTTGGTATGCACAATGTGGATGTTCTGGCCCAATCGGCTGAAAGCGTTTTTGAACTCGACCAGCCCTGTGATCTGGTGCTGTGTACAACCTTCATGGCGGATCGCGATGTTTTGTCGCATTATCTTCGGGAAGGGGGCAACCTGATTTGCCTTGAAGGGAAGGCCGGGCCCGTTCCGAGTATGGCAATGTTTGTAAAGCGTGCAGATAAACTTGAGCGCGTACGCACACTCGGATGGGTGGATTTTAACCGGAATTCCGGACAGATTCTGATCGATCTGGGCATGGTCGACGACGAAGAACTGGCGAAAGCGAAGGCCGAAGCCGAAGCCGGTAACTGTCGTGTGCTGGATGTCTTACGCCGTAATCTGAATATTGAGGAAACCGACCTCTATCGTTCGCTTGCCCAGCAGCGGGGAATGGTTTTTGCTGAGGCTGACGAGCTTTTGCCTTCGTTGAAGACGGATCTTTTCCGGCGGTTTTCCCGCACGTTTCTGGATTTGTCCCGCATTATCCCTGTGGCCCAGGGGAATGAGAAAGTCACGTTTGTTACCGATGATCCGGACGCCCGTACTGACCAGTTGGAGCGGATGAGCCCCAATCACGTTGCAGAGTGCTGGTTGGTTACACCTACAGATTTCCGGAGAATCTGGTCGGCGCTGGATCTGTCTGCAAAGGGTAACCGGTTTGCCGCAGACCAGTCGGTGCAATCGCTTTCTGGTTCGGGGGCCTGCATTCAGGGAGACAGACCTCTGGGCGGCGAAACCGGAAACAGTCATGTCAGCCCTTATCTGGTCTCTGTGTATGAAGCGATACTGCTGGATGCGGTCAGCGAAAAGGCCAGCGACATACACATCGAACAGTATGGCGAACGGGTAAGAATCCGTTTGCGGGTCGATGGAGACCTCCACGATCTGGGGCAGTATCAGCTTACGCCCCGGGAAATCAAAGGCGTTATCAACATTATCAAATTGCGGGCGGAGCTCAATATTGCCGAGCGCCGATTGCCTCAGGGCGGGCGCTCTCGTCTGCAACTGGGGGATATGTCCTACGATTTGAGAATACAGACACAGCCGTCGCTTCACGGTGAGCATGCGGTTATCCGGCTGTTACCGCAGACGGGGCGGGCTATGACCATTGCCGAACTGGGTATGTCACCCATCATCGGCTCCCATTACGAGCGGCTGCTTGATAACCCGGCGGGCCTTGTTCTGGTCGTGGGGCCAACAGGCTCCGGCAAGTCCACAACACTCTATGCCGGTCTGCAAACTCTCGCGGATGATGGTCGCCGAAAGGTGATTACGGTGGAGGATCCTATCGAGTACTCCATTGACAATATTCAGCAGACCCGTGTCCGGAGCGATATAGGTTTCAACTTCGCGGATGCCATGCGCGCTTTCGTACGCGAGGATCCGGATGTGATTCTGGTGGGTGAAATCCGCGACCATGAAACCGCCCTGGAAGCTGTTCGCGCATCCCAGACGGGGCACGTTGTACTTTCGACACTGCACTGTAACGATGCGGTAGATTCCTTACAGCGCCTGTACGACCTGGGTGTTCATCCGAACTCCATCGCCGGTGAACTGCTGGCTGTGATTGCCCAGCGTCTTGCCAAGAGAATCTGCATACACTGCCGCCAACCCGCAACGCCGGAACCGGCCATTCTTGAAGAAGTGTTCCCTGACGGGACTCCGGATAATTTCCGTTGTTTTGAAGGAGCAGGGTGCGATAAATGTAACGGTCGTGGGACTCAGGGCAGGGTGGCCATTGTTGAGTACATGGAGGTGGACGCCGACATCCGCAATGCGATTTCGAGCCAGCCGCCTGTTGCTGAGCTACGCTGGCGGGCACTGGATTCGGGCCTTGTCACTATGCGCGATAGCGCGCTGGATCACGTTATTGAGGGTGTTGTTCCCATGTCGGAATTACCGCGTATTCTGCCTCGCGAACGTATGGCTCCGGAAGTTCGCGGTGGACGCAGGAGCCCGCTATGAATGCCGGGAATCAGCACAAAAGGGCCGCGCAGAGGGAGCCTGCCGAGCTTGTCTTCAGTGGTGAACTGGACAAGCTCACCGCAATGGATCTTGGGCCGGTGCCTCCAGGCTGGCGCATGTCGCCACGGGCGGTTGAAAAGTTTGTTATGGGTGATGATAGCCTGGGTATAGAGCGTAAGTTTGTCGCAGATCGCGCCATGGTTATCCGCATTATCATTTCTTTGTGCACCAGCCGAGGCTGTCTGCTGGTTGGTGAGCCAGGCACTGCCAAGTCCTGGCTTTCTGAACTGCTTACGGCGGCCATATCCGGAAGCTCCACTCTTGCCTTGCAGGGCGGCGCTATCACGCAGGTAAACCAGTTACTCTATGGCTGGAACGAGGCGATTCTCTCCGCCCAAGGGCCCTGCATCGAAGCGCTGGTACCCAGCCCGCTAATGCGAGGCATGATGGAGGGCCGGCTGGTGCGGTTTGAGGAAATTGCCCGTTGTCCGCAGGCATTACAGGATGCAGTCCTGTCAGTGCTCTCCGACAGGGTTGTAGTGGTTCCTGAAATTCCCGGTGATGAGGGTGTTATTCTGGCCCGGGAAGGCTTCAATCTGATAGCTACATCTAACAGTGTGGATGCGGGCGTTCACGAGATGAGTGCGGCCCTGAAGCGCCGCATGGACTTTGAAGAAATTCGTCCGATCCGGAATTTACCGGATGAAATCGGTGTGGTTCTGCGAGAGGTAAGCAAGGCCAACAAACGCGCGGGTATACGCGTGGATCTGGATGAAGAGGTTATCGAGGTTCTGGTAACCATGTTTCATGAGCTGCGTAACGGCCAGACAATGGATGGCCGAAGTACCGACCGTCTGGCTGGTGCCGCACTTTCAACCGCCGAAGCTGTATCGGTTGCCCATGCCGCGAGCCTGAGTGCCTGGTATTACGGTGGCGGCAGTATGACCGTGGAGCAGTTGATGCACCACATCATAGGCTCAGCGCTCAAGGATCATCCGGATGACCGCCGACGGTTAAAACACTACTTTGAAACTGCAATTGCACCCCGAAACGGGGCTGTCTGGGCCCAGGTATGGGCGCTGCGCTCACTCATCCGCTGACGGTGACTGACCGGAAAATGGAGCAGAAGTATCCTTGCCTGCGTCTTCCGGCGTCCGGCCACGGATATGAAAGGCAAACGCAAGAACCTCAGCAATAACCCGATAGAGGTTTTCGGGGATCTCCTCGTTCAGGGACAAGCGCGCAAGAATGCCTGCAAGCTCTGCATTTTCATACAGGGGTACGTTGTGTTCCCTTGCTATCCGTATGATCTCATCAGCCAGTTCATAAGTGCCTGTGGCCGTTATGGTCGGGGCTTTTTCACCATCGTATCTGAGTGCAACCGCGGCACTGGCTTCTGATGAGAAACCTTTGTTTTGTTCATTCATGCCCGGGTATCCACCAATCTGTGCTCCAGCTTCGTTGCCGGGTATGAAGGACTGCCCCGGCGACATTCCAGGTCGGTTACTTCCAGCCCCAGATCCATCAGGCTGCGTCGAAGAAGTGGCAGTTCTTTGTTTACCTGTTTCAGTGTGTCCTGTTTTTCTGCCCACACCCGCGCGCTTATCTCATGCTGGCGCAGGGAAACCTCAAAATTCAACGCGCCGGCCCGCTCCAGATCAACCGAAAGGTTCAGTCGCCATTCGCTGATGGCTGCCCGTTTGCGGTCGTCGCCTTTCGAAGAACTCTCGTTCCTGTGTTGCTCCAGGCGTAACTGGGCCATTCTCGGTTCGTTCTGGGGCGTCACCCAAGGCAGGTCCAGAAGCAGGGTTGACGTGGGCGCAGGTGCTTCCCCCCCGCCACGGGCGCTGAGTATCTGGCTATGTAGCTGATTCACGGTAATCCGGTTGAGCATGCCAGCCAGCATCCGCAAGGTCTGACTTACAGTTGCAGGCTCGGAATTACTGGCTGGTGGTGATAATGCCATTGGTTGCGGGAATTGCAGGGGGGTGCTGACCAGCCCCGGGGTGGCCAGTGGGGTAAGTCGATTGAATAAGGTGGCGGCATCGCCGTCTTGCTCTGCCAGCAGGCTTGTGATCATGCGACCGATAGCGAGCTTGACATCGGGCAGGGCCGGGGAGGGCGTCCGGGCCAGACGGGATTCTGCGAACAGCCCGCTCTCGGCTATCCATTGCCGGATTTGCTGAACTGTATTGCTTTGTGAACCTGATCCGGGCGTCAGCGTACTACTTGCAGGCAGTCGGCCAAGCAGTGTTTCAAGCGCCTGTCGCGCCGCTTCAGGCAGGGGCTGCGGGCTGCGGGCTGCAGGTAGCTGGCCGGGTGATAGTTCGGGAATCACGCCTCGATTCAGTGCTGTCATCAGCTTCGTCAGGCCGTTGTCCAGGCTTTGCTGCCAAGGCATACGCTGGGCCAGGGCGCGGGTGATGGCAGCTTCCGGCGTAGGCGCCAGTTTGCCCATCAGTTGCAGTTCGTTGCCGGCGCGCATTACTTTTACCCAGTCACCACGCGCAAGCTCTGTCACGCCAATGGCTGCGTTAACCTGAAGCGGTTTGCCCCTTACATCCAGTAGGATCTCGGCATTGCCCTGGCGGTTGATGATTTCCGACACGCGAGCCAGTATGGATTCCCGGTTTGCGAGCTGAAGCTGGTCCAGTTGCTGCCGGGCAGACAAGGCTGTGGTTTCGCGGGCAGGCTGCCCGGCGTCATTGGTTTGCTCCGGCCTTGTAGTTGCAGGTGCCGGAGAAGTGGGAGGCTGTTGACCGCTGGGTAGTTTCATCGCTGCTGACTTGATACCAGACAAGAGTATTCTGTAAACGGTTTGGTTATAATACGCCGCGCCGGCAACTATTGTCGTGAATACACCCGATGCGATTTGCGCATCGTCCTGAATACGGGGCCCCGATGTCCGAGCCGTTACTACAGGCTGTCAATCTGCAGTGTGAACGGGACAAGCGGATACTATTCCGTGAGTTATCTTTCTCCATACTGCCCGGTACGGTAACCCGTGTCGAGGGGCCAAACGGCTCAGGCAAGACAACGCTACTGCGAATACTGGCAGGTCTGAATGATGCCTGGACAGGCGAGCTGAAGTGGTGTGGATCCCCGATAGACAGCCAGCGGGAAGTGTTTCTCAGGAACATGCTTTATCTCGGGCACCGTCCGGGAATTAAACCCCTGCTCACCCCGCTGGAAAATCTCCGGGCCTTGATGGCCGGCCGCCGGCCGGTATCTGATAAGGCGTTGAGCCAGGCTTTGCAAGGTACAGGCCTGGCCGGGTTTGAAAATGTACCCTGTCGTAACTTGTCTGCGGGCCAGCAGCGAAGGGTGGCTCTGGCTCGTCTGTTGATTGCTGATGAACCGCTCTGGTTACTTGATGAAGTGTTTACCGCCATTGATTCAGATGGGGTAAAAGCGCTTGAGGCTCTTCTGCAGCAGAGGGCTGCAGAGGGTGGCGCTGTGCTGGTTACGACCCATCACGACCTGGTTTTACCCGGTATGCATAAACTGATTCTTGGCGCGGGAGGCTTGCTTTATGAACACTGAAGCCCGCCCGGAGGCCCGGCTCGCCAGCGGCAGCGTTGGCGCACTGGCTGCAATGAAAGCTGTTTTTGCGCGGGATATGAAGGTAGCGTTCCGGCAGCGCCAGGACCTGCTGAACCCGCTCCTGTTTTTTATTATGGTTGTCACCCTGTTTCCACTCGGCGTTAGCCCGGAAGTATCATTTTTACGTGAAGCGGGAGCGGGTATTCTCTGGGTAGCGGCGCTGCTCTCTGTATTACTGTCTCTGGACCACCTGTTTCGCCATGATTTTGATGATGGCACCCTCGAGCAACTCGTACTCCAGCCGCAGCCTCTGTTTTTGTTGATTCTGGCAAAAACCCTGGCTCACTGGATGCTGACCGGACTGCCTCTGGTGTTGCTGACACCGGTTCTTGGCGTAATGGTGCATCTCGACGGGAACTCCATTGCTGTTTTGTGTCTAACGTTGCTGATTGGTACGCCGGTCCTGAGTCTGATTGGAGCAATTGGCGCAGCTTTGACGCTTGGATTGCGTTCGGCAGGAGTTCTCTTGTCTCTGCTGATCATTCCACTGTACATTCCCGTGTTGATTTTTGGCACGGGTACAGTTGCTGCGGCAGCGGAGGGGGCAGCTGTAGGGGCCTATGTGGCTCTGATGGGTGCTTTCCTGATGCTGGCGCTGACACTGGCGCCGTTTGCAGCGGCCGCAGCATTGAAAATCAGCTTGTCGAACGGATAAAACAAGGTAAATGGTAGGACGGTGACCAACTGATGTGGCAATTTTTTCACAAACTGGGTTCCCCAAAATGGTTTTTCGGGATATCTGCCCGGTTCATGCCCTGGCTGCTGGCAGGGGGAGTACTGTTGCTCATGGCCGGGGTTGTCTGGGGGCTGGCGTTTGCACCCAAGGATTATCTCCAGGGCAACAGTTACCGGATTATCTTTATTCATGTTCCAACGGCGTTTATGGCGCAGTCGATATACATCATGATGGCGTCTGCGGCTGTTGTGACACTGGTCTGGCGCATGAAGCTGGCCGACGTGTTCGTCAAGGCGGTTACGCCGGTCGGGCTTGTCCTCACGTTTCTGGCACTTTTTACCGGGGCAGTCTGGGGTAAACCGACCTGGGGGACCTGGTGGATCTGGGATGCCCGGCTGACTTCCATGCTGATACTGCTGTTTCTGTATGGCGGTGTCATTGCTTTGGACCGGGCCATTAACGACGAGAAATCCGCCGCACGCGCGGTAGCTGTGCTGGTGCTGGTAGGGGTTGTGAATATTCCTATTATCAAATACTCCGTGGAGTGGTGGAATACACTGCACCAGCCTGCGACGTTCAAACTCACAGAAAAGCCGTCTATGCCTGCGGAAATGTGGGTGCCACTGCTACTGTCAGTGCTGGGCTTGTATATGATTTTTGGCTGGCTCGCCTGTATCCGCATGCAAACGGAGATTCTGTCCCGGGAACAGCGCACCCGCTGGGTAAAAGAATTCGTAATGAAAGGAAGGAGCTGACCTATGGCATTTGATTCCTTTTCTGCTTTTATCACTATGGATGGTCACGGCCCTTATGTGTGGGCATGTTACGCGGTTTTTTTCGTGCTGCTGCTGCTGCTGATGGTCGGGTCGGTACGGAGCAGGGCGGCAATTATCGAATCCTGCCGTCGTGGTTATGAGTTTCAGACTGACAAGAGTAAAGTGGCGGCGACTTCTGCGCCCTCGGCATCCTTTGAACGCGTAAACGTTCCCCAAGACTGACTGACAGGTATGTAAATGCATCCGATCCGTAAAAAGCGGCTGACTATTGTTCTGTTTCTTCTGGCAGGGCTCTCTATCGCTGTAGCGCTGACAACCTATGCGCTACGCCAGAACATTAACCTGTTTTACGATCCAAGCCAGATTACCGCCGGAGAGGCTCCGGTAGATGTGCGGATTCGGGCGGGAGGTATGGTGGAAGAAGGCTCGGTAAGGCGGGACACGGAGAGTTTGAAGGTAGAGTTCATGGTCACTGACTTCAATGCATCGGTCCCCGTTGAGTACGTTGGTATCTTGCCGGATCTGTTTGCGGAAGGGCAGGGTATCGTTGCAATGGGCAAGCTTAACAGCGAAGGCCGTTTTGTTGCAGACCAGGTTCTGGCCAAACACGATGAAAATTATATGCCCCCCGAAGTTGCTGATGCCCTGGAAAAGGCTTCGAAAGCAGGTGGACAACCGATGCCCGGAAATACCCGGCCGGCTACCAACTAAACACATCACATTCAACAGCCTGATTCCTGGAGAGCTTTGATGTATCCCGAACTTGGACAGCTCGCACTGATACTTTCGCTATTGCTGGCAGTGCTTCTTTCGGTTGTGCCCCTTGCTGGATCACTCACCGGCCGGGACAACCTTCAGGCGTTTGCAAGGCCTTTGGCGGCGGGCATGTTTGTGTTTGTCGGGCTGGCGTTTGCTGTGCTTACCCATGCTTTTGTAACCGACGATTTTTCGGTCGCATACGTTGCCAATAACAGCAACAGCATGTTGCCCTGGTACTACAAATTCAGCGCTGTGTGGGGGGGGCATGAAGGCTCGCTTCTGCTTTGGATACTGATGCTCACCGGGTGGACTCTGGCTGTTGCCATTTTCAGCCGCCGTTTACCATCGGTGATGATTTCGCAGGTCTTGTCAGTTCTTGGCATGGTCAGTGTCGGATTCATGCTCTTTATAATTGTTACCTCAAACCCCTTCGATCGTTTGCTGCCAAATGTTCCCGCTGACGGTGCAGATCTGAATCCGCTGCTACAGGACTTCGGGCTGATCGTTCACCCTCCTATGCTCTACATGGGCTATGTCGGATTTGCGGTGGCATTTGCTTTTGCTATTGCTGCATTGATAAACGGCCGCCTGGATGCAGCCTGGGCCAGATGGTCCCGGCCCTGGACAACGGTTGCCTGGGCATTTCTATCGGTAGGCATTGCCCTGGGAAGCTGGTGGGCTTACTACGAGCTTGGCTGGGGCGGCTGGTGGTTTTGGGATCCCGTTGAGAATGCCTCCCTGCTGCCGTGGTTGTCCGGCACGGCCCTGATGCACTCGCTGGCAGTAACAGAGAAACGTGGTGTTTTTAAAAGCTGGACCGTATTGCTGGCAATTGTCACCTTTGCTCTGAGCCTGTTGGGTACTTTCCTGGTTCGTTCCGGTGTACTCACCTCGGTTCATGCCTTCGCGTCCGACCCCGAACGCGGCACATTCCTGTTAGTCCTGCTTGCATTTACCGTTATTGCCAGCCTTGTGCTCTATGCATTCCGGGCGCCGGTAGTTCACGTGCGCTCCCGTTACGGTACTTTGTCGCGGGAAATTTTCCTGTTGCTGAACAACGTATTGCTGGTTTCAGCAACGCTGCTGGTAGCTGTAGGTACTCTATACCCGCTGGTTCTTGATTTCCTGGATCTGGGCAAAATCTCTATCGGTGAGCCGTTCTTCAACCTGACCTTCAGCCCTCTGGCTGTGGCTACAGGCCTTTTGCTTGGCGTGGGCACGTTTTCCCGCTGGAAGAAAACCGATGCGGGCTGGCTTGCGCGTAAACTACTGTGGCCTCTGGCGGTCAGTGTGCTGGTTAGCACGGCGGTTATGGCTGGCTATGGTGGATTCACCCCCTGGGCGTTCCTCGGCATATTCTCCGCAGTCTGGATAACCACTGCGACCTTCTGGGATCTGTGGGACAAATCCTCCTCCAGAAAGGGCCGGATCCACGGCCTCAAACGTCAGTCTCGAAGCTATTACGGCATGGTGCTGGGACATCTTGGCCTGGCTATAACCATGGCTGGTGCAACCGTTGTATCAAACTACGGAATTGAGCGCGATGTGCGCATGGTGCCTGGAGACGTTGCCGAAGTGGGGGACTATCAGTTTGTTTTTGTAGATATCGGTGAGCGACGAGGCCAGAACTTTACCGCACAGTATGGCAGTTTCGATGTGATGCTGGATGGTGAGCGTATTGCTGAGTTGCATCCCGAGAAGCGCCAGTACGCGGTGGGAATGAGCGTTATGACCGAGGCTGATATTGATGCAGGTCTGTTCCGCGATATTTTTGTCGCCGTGGGTGAACGTATTTCAGATAACGCCTGGGCCATACGACTCCAGTACAAACCACTGATCCGATGGCTCTGGCTGGGGGCTTTGTTCATGGCTGCCGGTGGCTTCCTTGCTATATCGGATCGTCGCTATCGGATCCGTGAACGAGCTATTGAACCCTCAGAGAATTCTTCGCCTTCGCAAATCGGCACTCAGGGTGTTGCGGGAGTGGTTTCATGAAGCGTTTCTGGTTGTTCATGCCTTTGATTGTGGCCGTCATAGTCGGTGTTGTGCTGTTTGCGGGGATTGGCAAAGATCCGACAAAGCTGGATTCTGCTCTGGTCGGAAAACCGGTTCCTGCATTTAGTCTTGAAGATCTGAATAAGCCAGAAAACAGTCTGAATGAGAGCCTGTTTCAGGGTGAGGTCACGCTACTGAATGTCTGGGGTACCTGGTGCCCTGCCTGTCGTGATGAACATGCCGACCTCATGTGGCTCGCCCGGGAAAAGAATGTTGTGATCATTGGGCTGAACTACAAAGACAGCCGGGATGATGCTCTGGTATGGCTGGACCGGCTTGGTGACCCCTACCGCAAAGTCATATACGACCCCAAGGGTACCCTGGGTTTTGACCTGGGCGTTTATGGCGCGCCGGAAACCTTTGTAATTGATGCCTCCGGCGTTGTTCGATACCGTCATGTGGGTGTTGTTAACGGCGAAGTGTGGGAGCAGATTCTGTTGCCGGTTATTAACGATGCACGGGAGAAGGGGTAATGCTCCGAATAATCTGTTTTCTCACGGCGATTCTTGCATCGGGCCTGTCTTATGGAGATGTGGCCGCCGTATATGATTTTGATAGCCTTAGCGAAGAGCAGCGTTATCAGGATCTGATTGCGGAGCTGCGGTGCCCCAAGTGTCAGAACCAGAACATTGCGGATTCAAACTCGCCTATATCCAAAGATATGAGAAACGCTGTCTATCAGATGATGCTTGATGGAGCCAGCAATGAGGAAATAGTCGAATCGCTGGTGGGGCGCTTTGGCGAGTTTGTGAAATACAAGCCTGATCTGGACAGCCGCACCTTCATGCTCTGGGCGACACCTGCGATAGCGGTTCTTGGCGGCCTTCTTGTTGTTGCTGGCGTTGTTGTCCGCTCCCGCCGGGCCGGTACAACAGCACCGGCACTGAGTGCGGAAGAGCAGGCGCGCATTGATAAAATGCTTGCGAACCGGGATCAGAACGACAACGGGTGACTCGCACTCAGAGCATGCGTCTGATGTGTTAGCAACGTGCACCGTTATATTCATTTCGAACTTGTGACGATATCTCCATGACTGAAACATTCTGGATTGCCGCAACGGTACTGATCATTCTTGCCTTGGCGTTTGTGCTTTACCCCGTCATCTTCCATGGCCGGGACACCCGGCATCAGACTGATCTCCGAAACCAGAACCTGATGGCCTACCGCAGCCGTATGGCAGAGCTGGAAAGAGAGCATCAGTCGGGTATTATTGATGATGAAACCTACCAACAATTACGGGACGAACTCGCCGGCGCCATGCTGGACGATGTCTCGGAAAACGAATCTCCTGTCAGAACTGTACCTGGCAGGAAAGCGGCCGTGGCGGTTGCTCTGCTCTCAATACTCCTGATCCCGGCGGCTACATTTCTGCTATATGATGAGTGGGGAGCGATGGACCGTGTTGAGGCTTTTGTTGCGATGCAGGAGCTGGGGACCTCGGATGGCGCCCGTGAAGCGCAAATGAGCAAGCTTGCGGACCAGTTGCGCGAGCGGCTTGAGGCCAGTCCCGATAACCCGGATGGCTGGGCGATGCTTGGTCAGTCATATATGCGTATCGAACGCTATGATGATGCTGCCTGGGCGTTCCGGAAACTGGCTGACAGTGTCAGTTCCGATGACGGATCGCGGGCTGTAGCCCTTGGCATGTCTGCACAGGCACAGTTTTTCCGCAGCAAGGGTGCAATGACGGATGAGGTAACATCTGCAATTAACGAAGCCCGGGCGCTGAATCCCGATGAGGTTAATTCTCTTGGTCTGCTGGGAATCCACTCCTTCAGCCAGGGCAATTATCGTGAGGCGATTGATTACTGGGAGCGGATCCAGACAGTAGCACCAGATCATCCTCAGCTGGCTTCGATTCAGGGCGGAATCAAAGAGGCATATACGCGCCTTGGTGAGCAACCACCTGCTATGGATGGTGGCCCCATGTCAGCGGCCGGAGGCGTGGGTGTAACGGTTCGGGTTACGCTCGATGAGGCATTCAGGCAGGACATACCTGCAGATACCACTCTCTTCCTGTTTGCCCGTGCAGCCAATACTCAGGGCGGACCACCCCTGGCTGTTGTCAGACTGACCGCGGGCGCACTGCCTGTAGAGGTTCGTTTGGATGACAGTCATGCCATGGCGCCGCAAGCGGTGATATCAGGCGTGGATGAAGTGGTTGTGACAGCCCGCCTGACACGCTCAGGTAACATCAATGCCCAACCTGGTGACTGGCAGGGCACCACCGACTCGCCGGTTGCCGTTTCTGAAGACCAGGGAGAACCGATTGCGCTGGTTATTGATCAGCAGCTGATCAACTGATCCTCATCTCTGCCCTGACACCGAGAGGTTGTCGGGGTAGAGTGGTGGCAAATCAGATTCTGAAGATGATCTCTCCATTTCTCCCCGGGCCTGCCTGAGCGCGTCAACCAGGCCACTGCCATTCCATTTTGTACTGTTGTTCTCTTCACCACCTGTTGTCCGGCTGAACAGGCTTGCCTGCAACTGCTTGAGTTGGGCTTCCAGTTCCGTTTCCGGATATACGCTGAATACGTCTCCGGCAGAACGGAAACTGTGGCCTGGCGAGTGTAAATTGGCCCAGCTTACAAACAGCCCTGGTGTTGCAGCGCTTCCTTCCTTTGCGGCCTGGAGCAGTTGTTCAAAAGCGATTTTTTCGCTCCCGCCGCCAGCAGATTCAATGTCCATGGATGCCCGTGATGAGGTTTTTCGGGTTTTCCACCAGGCAAGCATGGTAAGAACCCAGATTAGCGCCAGCACAAGGCTCACCCATTGCCAGAAATTGTCGCCCTGTACCATATGACTCTCGTTGTTGGAGCCTGCTGCGTCATTGCCGGTTTCCGGGGCAGATGTGACCTTGTCTGCTGTGGCGGGCCGCCCCGCGCCATCCGCAGCCACTACGTTCAGTGTTTGTGCAGGTATAACGGCTACCTTTTCACTGTCGGACTCAGTATCCCACCAGGGTATTCGAATCGCCGGAAGCAAGAGTTTTCCGGGTGCCACAGGAACCAGCGCACTGGTTTGCGTAAGGGTTGAAGTAATACCGTCAGGGCCAATGCTTGTGTTCCGCACAGGCTCTTCGGGATAACTGCGAAGTCCGTCCGGCGTGGATGATGGCAAAGGCGGCAGGGCCTCTGAAGGCAGCCCGTTTGCCTGCAGGCTCAGTGTGCGTGTGAGGTTGTCTCCTGTCTTCAGGTTCAGAGTTGCGGGCATGCCTTTTTCCGCGAGAGAAAGGCTGGAAGCCGGAAGCCAGGTTGTGCCGCTGAATTCCGGCGGTACGTCTTTCACAGGTACCTCGAACAGAGAAGCACTGTCCCGCAGGAACTTGAGTGAACCGTCAGCATTCCTGGCCTGGCCTTCAAAGCGAATGGCTGGCAGGTTCAATGGCCCGGGTGTTTGTGGAAACACTGCGTAGCGTCGCTCTACTACCCGGTAACGTACTCCATCGCGGTGGCGGAAGAACTCCCTCTGTTTGCCCAGAGTTTCGATGATGGCATTGGGGTGTTCAGGGTCGGACAGTTCGCCACGAATGAGGTTTCCCCGGAAGAACAGCCGCACTGTCAGTATCAGTTGCTCCTGAACGTAGACTTCAGCCTTGTCTGCGGTCAGTTCAATGAAACTGTCCCGGTTGGCACTTGCCTGATCCGGAGGGTTGCCTTCGACTACCTCTATGGTTACTGGCCTGGATACAGAGTCCTTGAAGGTAAGCGCGGGAATGGTGAGCTTGCCAACTGATGTCGGTGCAAGCCGGTACGTCCAGGTAATCTCGCCCTCCATATCGCCGTTTTCCGTGCGAATGTTGTATTGTTGATTGCGGGCAAGTATTTCGAAGTCCGGCGTCACCTTTTCAATATCCGGCGACGGCAGGCTCGAGATATCAAATTCGAAAAGGTTGCCCAGATTGACATCGATCTTGGTGGTGGCCTTGAGGGTCAGGGTCAGAACCTCGCCTTCGTACAGCCTGTCTCTGTCCGGCTCTGCGGTTAATTCGCCGGCGTGAGCCGGAAGCCAGAGTGCTGTCAGAACCATAAAAACCACGAGCCGGATTGCCGGAGTGATCAGCCGTTTTACCATGGTGTATCGCCCTCGTCGGATGGTGTCTGGCGTTCCTGATATTGTTGCAGGAATTTTCGCTGTAAAAGCCCGCCAGGGTTGTCGGGCACACGGCGTAATGATTGTTCCTGGCTTTGCGTCAGGGGCGTTTCAGATACGGGTGCGGGGGCCAGAGCCTCTTCTTCTGAAGGCTCCGTATCCTGAGTCTGCGCATTTGCATCGCTGCCTTCTGATGTGTCCCCGGGTTGCTGCTCTCCAGGCTCGTCCTGGTTGTTATTCTGTCCCTGATCCTGGGGGTTGTTCTGGTTTTCAGCTTTGTCCGGTGACGCTTCCGACTCTCCTTCGTTACTTTGAGAGTTTTCGTTTTCGCCAGAAGACCCGGACTTGTTTTCCTGCCGCTGGCTGTTTTCCCCGGGTGAATCCGACGCGTTCTGATCATCGTTGCCCGGCTGCTGGCCGGAATTATCCTGCTGCTGTTCAAGCAGCTTTTCCACCAGTTGCCGGTTTATACGGGCGTCTTCCAGATCAGGATTGCGGTCCAGAGCTTTGTCATAGGCCTCTATGGCCTCTTGCAGATTTCCTGCATGGGCAAGAGCGTTACCGCGGTTGTAATCTGCCCGAGCTGTATCCGCTTCAGCGAAGGCTTTGGCAGCGTCATCATAACGCTCAGCTCTGTATAGTGCGGTGCCTCTCCACTCGGGAGATTCAAGTATGCCCGCAGCAGCGTCGGGATCTTTACTGATCAGTTCTTCGGCCCTCTGGTCCTGCCGCTGCCAGAGACTGTCCCAGTCCATAGCGGTGGCCGGTTGTGGTATCGCCGGCAGCAGAACCAGGGCTATCGCAGTAAAGGCTCCGCGGCGCCAACCCAGCAACAGCAAGGGCAGGGCCAGCCATAGCAGCCAGTAACCGTCGTCTTTCCAGCGGTTTATAGTGAGCCCTGTGTCTGTATCCTGCCATTCGTCAGATTCCACGGGACTGAGGTTCAGGGCATTTATATCACTGTCATCCAGCGTCAGCTCATGGCTTGCGCCTCCGTTATTTCGGGCAAGCTCTGCGAGTGCGTCAGGGTCGGTGCGGACGATGACGATATTGCCCTTGTCCCGGATGAATCCGCGCCGAGCAAGGGGGATAGGGCCTCCATCACGGGTGCCGGCGGCCAGAGTACTGAGGCTAAAGCCGGAACCTGCAAGCTCATTGTGGATGGCCTCCAGATAAGAATCTGAAATTCCGTCAGTAATCATCAGAATGCGGCCCTTGCCAGGAGAACCCTGCTCCAGAAGTGCGCGCGCGCTGGCAATGGCCAGATCGGCCCGGTTGCCCTGAACCGGCATGATGACCGGGTCCAGTACGTTGAGCATACCTGTGAGTGTGTTGCTGTCTTCTGTAAGGGGGGTGACCACGTGTGCGTCCCCCGAATACACCACCAGTGCGTTCAGGCTGCCTTCCCGGATCGCCAGAATGTCGCGAATCTTGCGTTTTGCGCGAGTCAGGCGGTCGGGCTCAAGATCCGTTGCCAGCATGGATAAGGATAAATCCAGCACGATCACCAGACTGTCGCCGGGTTTCTTCAGAGGGGTGGGAGCCTCACGCCATGAAGGTCCGGCAAGTGCTATAGCAAGGATAACAACAGCGCCGATTGCAGGTGCCAGCCGTGATCCGGGTTTTGCTTCAGCGCCGCCGTATCGCCGGATAACCGGAGACAAAAACCTTTCGGGAATCAGCCCGGCCCAGCCACTGCTGCCGGAACTCTTGTGTTTGAGTGCCAGGTAAAGCATGGGCACGATCAGCAGTAGTAAGAGCCAGAACGGGCGCAGAAAATGGAAGTCAGCCATGGTTAATGCTCCCTTCAGTTTTCTGATCTGTGTGCTTGCGGGGGCGGGGCAGCTTGCCGTCGCTGCGGCGGAAGAGAAACAGGCTCAGCCAGAGAGCCGCGGCTATGCCTGCTGGCCAGAAAAAAAGATCGGTAACCGGGCGGTAGAATTTTCCATCCAGCTCAATGGGCTCAAGCTGGTTAATAGTGTCGTAGATCGTCTCCAGTTCGCGCAGGCTGCGGGCGCGGAAATACTCGCCACCGGTTTGTTGCGCCATTCGTGTCAGCAGACCTTCATCCAGATCCCTTGAGGGGTTTATCCGGCGTGAGCCGAGAAGTCCTCGCTGTATCATGGATTCAGCGCCGATGCCTATGGTGTATAGCCGGATGCCCGCTGCAGCTGCGATTTCTGTGGCTTTATCGGGAGAGATCTCGCCAGCAGTGTTGGCGCCATCCGTTAGCAGCACCGCCACTCGTTGTTGTTGAGGCCTGTCTCTCAGGCGCTTTGTAGCCAGACCGACGGCATCGCCAATTGCGGTTGCGCGCCCGGCCATGCCTATACCCGATTCCTGAAGCAGTGTCTCAAGGGTTGCCAGATCAAATGTGAGAGGTGCCTGAACATAAGGCTTTGTGCCGAAAAGTATCAGGCCAAGCCGGTCCCCTTTGCGGCGGGCAATAAACTCGTTCAGTACTTTTTTGACGGCTTGCAGGCGGTTAATGCTGTGCCCCTGAATGACCATGTCCTGCTCTTCCATGCTGGGCGAAATATCTACGACCAGCATCAGGTCGCGCCCGGATACGGGCATCTGAACCTGCTCGCCCACATGCTGTGGTCTTGCCATTGCCAGTACCAGCAAGGCCCAGGCCAGAAACAGCACCATAGTTTGCCAGCGAGGAACGCCATTACCCTGGCGCGTAACGCCAGGAAGATCTGACAGCCAGTGGCCTACCGGAAATACCGGCGCATCCACAGTTTGCGCAACCGGTTTTTTCCATTGCAGAAGAACAGGTATCAGAACCAGAATCAGTACCCAGGGGTAGGCGAGGCTCAGCATTTTTGTGCCTCCAGCCAAAGTCGCGCGAATTTCAGTGCCTGTGCGGGTTCTGCTGCAGGTTCCGGCTGCCAGGTACTGTTCACGAGCGCTTCAGCAACGGACTGTTGGGCATTGCCGTTATCGGGCAGTTTTTGCAGCAGGAACGCGGCCCACTGCCTGCCGGAAAGAGCTTCAGGGTGTGCCTCCGGATAACGCGCCTGTGCAACTCGTTTGAGCAGTGTGTTGAGTTGTGAAAACCACTGAGGTTCCTTTGATGCATTGCGCTCAAGGTAAGCCAGTTCGGTTTTTGCAGGGGCCAGCCAGCGGTTTTTGCGCAGGTGACGCCAGACCAGCCATATCAGGGCGCTGATCGCCACAAGGAGTACTATGGCCAGAACCCACCAGCCCGGCGCAGGGGGCCAGAAGCCCCCGGCTTGTGGCAGGTGAATGTCCCGGAGCTGGCTTAACGGATCGTCTGCCATCATCTGATTCGTCCTCCGGGACCGAGTATCGCCTGCAGGCTTGTAGCTGGAGCTTCGCGGGTTGAAACGTTGGTTGCACGGATCCCGGACAGGCGGAAGCACTCAGCAAGTGCAGTCTCGTGGTGGGTGATCTTTTGACGCCAGGCTTGTTGAAAGCTGCGGTTGGACGCGTCAAACCACACAGGGCCCTCTGCTCCTGCAATGGCAAAGCGGCCGCTTTGCGGCAACTCCTGTTCCAGTGGATCGACTACCCTCAGTGCACTCACGCTGTTATGGCTGGCCAGTGCCCCGAGTAAAGAACTCGTATTCTCAGAGATATTCAGAAAATCACTGATTACGAAAATCCGGCTGCCTGTATGGGCCACACGGCGGGCTTCAGCAAGTGCCGTATCCAGGGTAATTTCTGATGAAGAAGTCTCCAGAGATATGCGCTGCTGGCTGGCAAGCGTGTCGAGAATCCGTAACACAGACTTTTTGCGCCGTGCAGGGCGCTGAACGCTCAGGGTGTTACCGTTAAAGATAATGCCGCCTACCTGGTCCCCTGCTGAAAGCGAGAGCCAGGCAAGAATCGCGGCGAGCTGGGCACAGCGTACCTGTTTGAAGGCTCCGGTACTGGCGAAGAAAAGGGTGGGGCCTAGATCACACAGTAGCAGAACCGGGCGTTCCCGTTCTTCTTCATAGAGTTTGGTGTGTGGCGCCTGGCGTCTTGCTGTCACACGCCAGTCAATGCTGCGTATATCGTCCCCGGGCTGATAAAGCCGCACTTCGGCAAAGGCCATTCCGCGTCCACGTTGTGACGAATGCTGAAGCCCTGCCTGACGTGCCCGTGCCGGGCGCGCCGATGGCAGTTTCAGTGCCCTGGCATCAGCCTGCAGGCGAATAAGCGCCTGCAGGCTGATGCGGGTTGTTGCATCACTGTCTGTTACGTCCATGGCCAGTCTCAGGCGCTCACTGGCACACGGTCAATCAGGCGCTGGATGACAGTGTCGGCCGTCACACCTTCGGCTTCTGCTTCGAACGTGAGCAGGATACGGTGCCGGAGTACATCGAAAGCCACAGCGCGCACATCATCAGGTGTTACATAATCCCGACCATCCAGCCACGCAATGGCGCGGGCGCAGCGGTCGAGAGCGATGGTGCCCCGCGGGCTTGCACCGAAAGCCGTCCAGCGAGCCAGTTCCGGGTCAAGCGTGCCAGGATCTCTTGTTGCCAGTACCAGTGCTAACAGATACTGCTCAACCGGCTCGGCCATATAGATATCCGCAACTTCAGCCCGGGCATCAAAAACCTGATCGGCAGTCACGCGGATATTGGCGGTTGGCTGACCCTGGCGGTAGTCGCTTCTCGCCAGATGGAGGATGGCCTGCTCGGCCTGGGCAGATGGATAGCCAATCACCACGTGCATCAGGAAGCGATCAAGCTGGGCCTCGGGTAATGGATAAGTTCCTTCCTGCTCGATGGGGTTCTGTGTTGCCATGACCATGAACAGCCGGTCAAGCGGGAAGGTGCGCATGCCTACGCTGACCTGGCGCTCTCCCATTGCTTCCAGCAGAGCAGACTGTACTTTTGCCGGTGCGCGGTTGATTTCATCTGCCAGTACCAGGTTATGGAAAATCGGCCCGCGCTGGAATTCGAACAACCCGGTTTCAGCACGGTAAATCTCGCTGCCGGTGACGTCTGACGGTAACAGGTCCGGAGTGAACTGAATGCGATGAAAATCCCCCGTAAGGTGATCTGCCAGGGCTTTTATGGCTGTGGTCTTGGCCAACCCTGGTGCACCTTCTACAAGAAGGTGTCCATCAGCAAGCAATGCAATAAGAAGGCGATCAACCAGTTTTTCCTGCCCGATAATCCTATTGGCTAACTGTGCCCGTAACTCACCGAACGTATGCTGTAACGACATTGGAAATGATTGCTCTTGTGCGTAGGTAATAAGTAAGTAGTTGCCGAAGATTTGGTGTCTGACCGGCAAAAATCAAGGCTTTGACTATGCTTATCACACGATATCCTGATTACGTTTATTTCACACTAACTGAGGTCGCCCATGAATGCGCTGACAGTGGCCAGCAAAGATCAGTTTTTTGAGCTTTTGGCTGAAGAGTTTTCCAGAAAGATTGCCAAGGCCGAAGCCAGAAAAATCAGCGAATTTGTAAAGCAGCATTACGCTCATACGCCATTGGAGGAGCTTGTCAGCCGGCGCCTCTCTGATACCTACGGTGCGGCACTTGCAGCCTGGCAGTTTCTGCAGAAACGCAGCGCCGAGGAAACTCCCGTCGCAGTATTCAATCCGGATCTGGAGAGCGATGGCTGGCAGTCCACACATACCGTGGTGTTTATTCTGCACCCGAACATTCCGTTTTTGATCGATTCCCTGCGCATTGCTGTGAATCAGCGGGAAATCGGTACCCATTCAATTCAGCACTCCATACTTCAGTTGGAGCGTGACAAGGCTGGCAAGCTCAAAAATCTGCTGGCTACCAAAAAAAGCGACGCCGCCTCCGCTTATGAGGCGTTTATCGTTCTGGAAATTGACAGGCACAGTGATCCGGAAGAACTGAGGGAGCTGGAGCAGGCTCTGCAGGTTGTTTTACACGAGGTGCGTATTGCAGTCGCAGATTTTCCGGTGGTTACCGGCAAAGTCAGCCAGATTGTAGACGAGCTGGATAACACTGCCGCGGGGATAAGCAGTGAGCAAAAGGAAGAGGCTCGTGCGTTCCTGGGCTGGCTGGAGCACGATCACTTTACTTTTCTCGGCTACGATGAATACGACTTTGTCAGTGACAAATCGGGCATGGTGGTTCGCCGGGTTGAAAATTCCGAGTTGGGCATACTCCGTGTGAATAATGAGCGCCCCGACAGGGTTCATCTCAATGAGCTGCCCCAGCGCACGCGCCATGAGATGACGCGGGCTGATGATATTTTTATTTTCGCCAAGTCTGCCCAGCGTTCCCGGGTTCACCGTCCGGCCTACCCGGATTATATCGCCGTCAAGAAGTTCAATAAAAAAGGCGAGGTGGTTGGCGAGCACCGTTTCCTCGGTTTGTACACTGCGCGCGCTTACAATGAGCGCCCCGATGAGATTCCGCTGCTTAAGCGCAAGTTCCAGAATGTGATGAAACGCTCCGGCTTCCTGCGTGCTGATTATGCGGGCAAGGAGCTGGAACAGATACTCACACTCTATCCCCGTGATGAGCTGTTCCAGATTGACGAGGATGAGTTGCTGGATGTTGCAAAAAATATCCTGTACATCCAGGAACGGCGGCACACTGAACTGTTCATGCGCGAAGACGTTTATGGTCAGTTTGTTACCTGTCTGGCATTTTTTCCAAGGGACATCTACAACACGGAGCTTCGCCTGAAGGTTGAGCAGGTACTTCTCGATCGCCTGGATGCTGAAGACATCGAGTTTGTTACCCACTTCTCGGAGTCTGTACTGGCGAGGGTACAGTTCACCGTTCGTGTTCCTCAGGTTGAAAACCGCAAGCTGCCAATCGCTGAGATACGTGAAAAAGTCATCGAGATGGCTCAGTCTTGGCGCGACGGGCTCTCAGCTTCCCTGAGCGAAGCCTACGGTGAAGAGCGGGGCAATGAGCTGTACAGGCTCTGGGCCGCAGGCTTTCCTGCCAGCTACACAGAGATGTTCTCCGCGCGCAGGGCAGCTCTTGATCTTGAGCATATTTCGACTGCTTCGACTCGCAATGACCTGACGATGAGTTTCTATCGGGCGCTGGAAGAGGACGAAAGCACGCTGCACTTCAAGCTGTTTTTCCCCGACCAGCCTCTGCCTCTGTCAGATGTCATGCCCATTTTCGACAACCTGGGTTTCCGTGTTCTGGGAGAACATCCGTTTGAAGTAACTGACCGCAATAATAAAACCGTCTGGATTCATGATTTCACACTTTATGCCCATAACGGCAAAGTGGTGGATATTCACCGGATACGGCCAATTTTCGAAGAGCTGTTCCACCGTGTGTGGTACGGCGAAGCGGAAAATGATGCTTTCAACCGGATGCTCATTTCTTCCTACATGAGCTGGCGGGAAATTGCGTTGCTGCGTACCTACGCCCGTTACATGCGTCAGATTCGCTTTTCCAACAGCCAGACCTTCATTTCTAATACGCTGGTTAACCATGTTGGACTCGCCCGGATTCTGCTTGAGTACTTTGACGTCCGTTTCAACCCGGATCGTTTTCAGAGTGAGGGCAAGTGCCAGGCGGCCCAACAGAAACTGGAGATCGAGTTCAACGCGGGGCTGGAAGAGGTGGAGAACCTCAGCGAAGACCGTGTACTTCGCCTCTATCTTGAATTGATGCAGGCGACACTGCGTACCAACTACTACCAGTTTGATAAAGCTGGCGGCCCCAAGTCATACATCAGTGTGAAGTTTGACCCTTCCCGTATTCCGGATATGCCATTGCCGCTCCCTGTATTCGAGATTTTCGTTTACTCGCCCCGGGTGGAGGGTGTGCACCTCCGTGGTGGCAAGGTAGCCAGGGGCGGGTTGCGCTGGTCTGATCGCTTTGAAGACTACCGGACCGAAGTGCTGGGGCTGGTCAAGGCCCAGCAGGTTAAAAACGCGGTGATCGTGCCTGTGGGCGCCAAGGGCGGTTTTGTTGCCAAACAACTGCCGGATTCGTCAGACCGCGAGGCTTTTCAGGCGGAAGGCATTGAAGCGTACAAAACATTTATCCGGGGGCTGCTGGATATTACGGACAACCTGCAGGATGCCGGTATCCAGCCGCCACCACGTGTGGTTCGCCATGACGGGGATGATCATTACCTCGTTGTTGCGGCAGATAAGGGTACGGCTACATTCTCGGATATTGCTAATGGTCTGGCCGCAGAATATAACTTCTGGATGGGTGATGCTTTCGCCTCCGGCGGCAGTAATGGTTACGACCACAAGAAGATGGGTATCACCGCCCGGGGCGCCTGGGTGTCTGTGGAGCGGCATTTCCGGGAGGTTGGTATTAACCCTGCCGAAGACGAGTTTACTGCGATTGGTATCGGCGACATGGCGGGGGATGTATTCGGGAATGGCCTGCTGAGCTCCGAGAAAACCCGCCTGGTGGCGGCGTTTAACCATATCCATATTTTTGTGGATCCATCGCCAGACGCAGAAAAGAGCTACAAAGAGCGCAAGCGGCTGTTCGAAAAGCCCAGATCGGCCTGGACCGATTACGACACCAAACTGATTTCCAAAGGCGGCGGTGTTTTCAGCCGTAACGCGAAGTCCATTCCGGTTAGCCCGGAAATCAAGAAGCTTCTGGGTATCAATGCTGACCGGGTACCTCCTAACATGCTGATCTCTCATATTCTGAAAGCGCCGGTCGATCTGCTGTGGATCGGAGGCATCGGCACTTATGTAAAAGGCGGTAGCGAATCCCATAGCGATGTGGGTGATAAAGCTAACGATGGTTTGCGTATCAACGGTGCAGAACTGCGCTGCAAGATTGTAGGTGAGGGTGGCAACCTGGGTATGACCCAGCTGGGCCGTATTGACTATGCCCTGAATGGGGGACGGCTGAACACGGACTTTATTGACAACTCTGGCGGTGTTGACTGTTCGGACCATGAAGTCAATATGAAAATCCTTCTCAATCGCGTCGTTGCCATGGGCGACCTGACGGCCAAACAGCGTAATGTCATGCTGGAAGAAATGACTGATGATGTTGCAGCCCTGGTTCTCAAGAACAACTACCGGCAGACTCAGGCCATCAGTATTGCCAATGATGATGCGGCTTCCCGCCTTGAAGAATATCGCAGGCTGATGAATACCTTTGAAAGTGAAGGCAAGCTCAACCGGGCTCTGGAGTTCCTGCCGGACGATGAAACCCTGTCTGAACGCAAGCTGAACGAAAAGGGGCTGACGCGACCAGAGCTCTCTGTTCTGATTTCCTATGTCAAAGGCGATCTGAAGCAGACTCTGATAGACAGCAGCCTGCCAGACGATCCGATGCTGGCGCGGGAAATGTACAAGGTGTTTCCCCGTGCTCTGACCAAAAAGTTCTCAAAAGAGCTGGGTGAGCACCAGTTGCGGCGGGAGATTATCGCCACACAGATTGCCAACGACATGATCAACCACATGGGAATTACCTTTGTGGAGAGGCTGAATCAGTCAACCGGAGCAGACGTTGCATCCATAGCGCTGGCGTGGCTGATTGCACGGGACGTGTTCCGGATCGATAACTGGTGGGACAAAATCGAAGATCTCGATTTCCACATTCCGGCGCAGTTGCAGATGGAGCTGATGCGCGACCTTATGCAGCTGATGCGTCGCTCTGTGCGCTGGCTGTTGCGTAATCGCCGGGCAGAGCTGAGTAT
>Ga0209345_10000842_pt1 | contig 39561 bp, 7 predicted proteins | sample Cruoilmetagenom7_FD_187294 | JGI IMG/M metagenome (GOLD analysis project Ga0209345, IMG submission 187294) | Oil polluted marine microbial communities from Coal Oil Point, Santa Barbara, California, USA - Sample 7 (SPAdes) (version 2) | ecosystem: Environmental > Aquatic > Marine > Oil seeps ...
CCCTCATGCAGCCGATCTCCATAGGTTGACTCAATCACCAGCACATCAGCTCTTGACGGCGACTTAGGCGCGGGTAGTAGTGGAGAGTTAGCGGCGCCCAAGTCTCCGGAAAAGACCAAGCGTTCACGGCGTTTCGAATTTGTTTCGCGTAGGGAAACTTCCACATAGCTTGACCCCAGTATATGCCCTGCACGCTGCAGCTTAACCCTGACCATTAAAGAGGAAGAAGCTTCTAAAGTGTGCCATTTAGCATAATCCAGAGGCACCAACTGCTCATCGACCCGCTGTAAAAATTGTTCAATGAGGCGCGCATTTCGGGTAAAGCCAATTTTCAGCGCGTCTTCAATGACCAATGGCAGTAGTTTAGCCGAGGGCTTTGAACACAAAATGGGCCCATTAAAACCAGCGGCTAACAAGTAAGGCAAACGCCCTACGTGATCAATATGCACATGGGTTATCACTAAGGCTTTGACAGTCGAAATGTCAAATTCGATAGAGAGTTGTTCGAAACTATCTTGCTCTGCGTCCTCCCCCTGAAACAAGCCACAATCTATGAGTAGTGAAGACTCACTATGGACGAAAAGCTGATGACAGCTACCAGTGACTCCGCTAGCACCGCCTCGATGAATGATCGTAGATAGAGAGTTTTCGGGTATATTCATCGCTATTACTCGCTTTCCAAACAGTACCTCTAATAGCCACTGGAGCCATTAAGTAAAAACGGTTATTCGTCATCTAATGTTGATTTAAGGTTGATCAACACATTTTGTGTCTCACGGTTCAGACAGAAAGCACTAAGCCAACTGCCTGTTGTGGGAGGCCGCTTCCAGCGGTGATCCGACACTTCAGCGAAGCGTACCGAAGGTACCCCGGCATTGTCAGGCTGGCAGCCTAAACGGTCGCGAGCGAAAGCTACCTCCCACAGATCTGCTATCAGTCTAGTAGGGACAATTGCATACCGAATAACGAAGAGCCTTTAAAAAAATAAGAATATTTAAACGAAAATAAAATATCAATAGCCATTTAATTATCGGTATTAAACAACTCACTGTAATGAAACAGAGAACTATGCTGATAAATCCCTAGCTCTAAGGCATGATGCATTTGCAAGTCGGCAAAATCATCGCGCGACAATCGACCAATGGCATCCATATCAACGCGATAAAGTGGTACTTCACGCTCCTGAATGTTATCGAGTATTTTTTCTGTTTGAAATATAATCAGCAGCAAACCCTTTTCTGCTAAAAGTTCGCAGGCGCTATGGACTATTTCACTGTCTATTTTTAAGCGGTGCAGCAAATGAAACCGATCCATTACCGCTTTCGAATAGTGACGACTTAGACTAAAGAGAGGCAAAGCCCCCTTCTCTTTCAGCGGAACAATACATCGCTCGTCGATACCTAACTGAAAGCCACTTGTGGAAGCCTCCACAAGCATGAGCGAAAATGGATATGCTTGTACACTTTTGGGTACAAACATACGCTTCAGCGACTCAATTTTTCTATTCGATAAGGGAATATGGCTAGTCGGTACGACTATTAGCCAGCGCTGCTCATAGCGCATTATAACGATAGGTAGATGGGCTGATGCCTGCGCCATCTCACTTAAGCTGACGGGAAGCCATTTGCAATCATGCTGCAACGCCTCAGTTTTGTCTCCATTCCAGCCTAAATTAGCATGTTCGGCATAGTCCAAAAGCACTATGTGTGAATACCAATTTGGCATGGGCAACCCTTTAACAAAAATTACTTTATTAAACATACCGAACATCAAAATAAACATTATTACAACATTTTTTCACAAAAACATAAAAAAACCGTAATCGCCAATCAAGGTGCTCAACGCGGTTCGCGATGAAACGTCAACAGGCCCTAGGCTGATTCGGAAATATTTTCCAAAAGAGACGGACTTCCAAAAGGTGCCCGTGAAGAGCCAAGAAGGGTCTTCAATAAGCTTAACGATAGACCCAAAGAACGTCTGGGCCCTGGTGTTATTGGGAAAATACTTAGGAGCACTAAAAACCGCGGGTTGCACACTTATTAATTGAATTGAGTACAGCATTAGTAGCAAGGTTTAAAGTGCATATCTTTAAAAGGTCATATTAATGTCATTTACATTAGCTATTTTTGGAAATACGTTATTTCTAGTAATCGTACGGAGAAAAAAATGAGCAACTATCGGTTACAATTACTGCATGCCTCCGACATGGAAGGCGGCGGCGGAGATCTGCTTAATGCAGCTAACTTTGTCGCCCTAGTCGACTATTTAGAAGATCAAGAAGCTAACTCCCTGTTTATTAGCTCAGGTGACTTGGTGCTACCAGGGCCCTATCTCGCAGCCGCTAGCGACAGCAGCGTTCAGAGTGCACTACAAGAAGCAGCTGAAGAAATTTATGGGTTAGACGAAGGGTCGCTGAGCGGCATTTTAGCGGCATCAGGTCGAGTAGAAACTCTGCTCGCAGATTTATTGGGTACAACCGCCGTTACTTTAGGTAACCATGAGTTTGATCAGGGCACTGCTCTCATCGCAGATATGATAGCCGCTCGCACCGATGGAGATACTGTTGCAGATATTAGCTGGCTGGGCTCACAGTTTGCCTACCTTTCTGCCAATCTCGACTTCTCCGCTGATAGCAATCTTGCTCCACTAGCGACCACCGATATTATCGATATTGATGATGTGCGCGCTACACCTGAAGAAGTGGCAGCTGGTGCACAAACGCCCAAGATCGCACCCGCCATGGTCACTGAGCGTGGCGGTGAACAAATCGGTATTATCGGCATTACCACTCAGATCCTAGAAAGTATTTCATCACCAGGTGCCACTGACGTGTTAGCTGGCGGCAGTAATGATATGCAAGCACTGGCCGAGCTTATCCAACCCATCATTGACCAACTAGAGAGCCAAGGTGTTAATAAAATTATTTTGGCCTCCCACCTTCAACAAATTCAGTTTGAAGAAGAACTAGCCACGCTTTTAGACGGTGTTGATATCATCATGGCCGGAGGCTCCAACGCCCTGCTGGCTGATGAGGAGGATCAAGGCCGCGGTTTATTCCCAGGGGCTGAGCAGCCTTACGACCGCTACCCTATTCTCACTAATGATTCTGCGGGTGATGACGTCGTTATCATTAACACTGACGGTGGCTGGCGTTATGTAGGCCAATTAGTGGTGGAGTTTGATGAGCAAGGGCGCCTAATTGTTGACTCGATCGAAGAAGCGACATCCGGCATTTTTGCCAGTACAGATGAACAGGTAGCCGCCCTTTGGGGTGACACAGAAAGTGCCTATGCTGAAGGTACGAAGGCCGATATCGCTAACGACCTAGTTAACGCTATTGCGGAATTTGTGGCAGACCAAGACGGTAATATATTCGGCCAAACGACCGCCTATTTAGTTGGTGAGCGTGGCGCTGTTCGCACAGAAGAGACCAACTTAGGCAACTTAACAGCCGATGCTAACCTTTGGTACGCGCGCCAAATCGACGACAGCGTCATGGTGTCTTTCAAAAATGGTGGCGGCATACGCGAGCCTATTGGCCGAGTGGTGGTCGATGGCAACGACAGCCAGCCCCGCTACCTGCCGCCAGAAGCTAATGAAGCGATTGGCAAGCCTGCTGGCGGTATCTCACAGCTGGATATTGCTTCATCTTTGCGTTTTAACAACGACCTAGCCATTGTCAGCCTGAGCCGTCACGAATTAGTGAATGCTATTGAGCACGCAGTAGCCGCAGCAGGCCCAGGAGTTACTGCCGGCCAATTTGCCCAGGTAGCAGGCATTCAATACAGCTTTGATTGGAACCAACCGGCGGGCAACCGCCTACAAAGTGCAGCTATCGTAGACGACAACGGCACAATCAAAGACGTACTGATTGCGAATGGACGCCTGGTCGGCAATGCTGATGCAGAAGTGCGTGTGGTGACTCTTGGCTTCTTAGCGGACGGAGGCGATGGTTATCCGCTAGGCGATAATGTTAATGCTAACCGCATTGACTTAGTCAACATTGGTTTAGGCGAGGGTACCGCAAATTTTGTAGCTGCTGGCACTGAACAGGATGCGTTTGCTGAGTACTTACAGGCAATGTACAGTGAGATGCCCTTTGATCAAGCAGAAACCAGCGCCAGTGAAGATACACGCATTCAAAACCTCTCTGTTCGTGAAGATAGCGTCTTGAAAGAAGACCCCCTCTCTATATTACGTCTATACGATGCCGCCTTAGACCGTGACGCTGATGGGCAAGGTTTAGGCTACTGGCTAGAAGAAAGCAGCGTTCTACCGCTTAATGAAATGGCAGACCGTTTTATTGCCTCTGATGAGTTCCAAGTATCCAATGCCAATTTGAGTAATAATGCCTTCATTGACCTCATGTATAGCAATGTATTGGAGCGTGAGGCTGAGTCGGCCGGCAAAGCTTATTGGAATGAGCAAATTGACAATGGCCTGAGCCTTGGCGCTGTCATGGTAGGCTTTACAGAATCACCGGAAAGCTTAGCAATGATGATGTAGTGGTCGCGAAGCCGCTTCCCGTTTCCCGCTTTAACAGTGGGAAGCGGGATGTGGCATTTAACCATCCCTCAAAAGAGAAAGGCATAACACGGAACAAGAGTTCATCAATAGGATCAGAATAGAGGAGGCGATAAGGGTTACACAGAGAGTCCAATTTTCAGGCTGTATTGTATTAACATCACTCAATGCCTGTGTGTAAACTGCACCAAAAGGGTATTAAAAAAATGCAGGCGTTCACTCCAAGGCATTAACAGGAACGACAACATTATATGTTTTCAAACATCACTTGAAGTCGGTAAGAAAACTGAGATATATCAGTAACAGAAAGTAGCTCGACCTCCTGCCTAGGATATTTGATCCCAAACTGGTTACGTAGCTCAGACGCTTTCAGGGCACGCGCCACTCTGGGTGCAGTGGCTAACCACTCCGCCTTGCCCGTTGCAGTAACAGTAGCAATACCCACTAGGCCATGCCCCTTTGCATAAACTGCTAATGTATCTCCCCTACTAAACGAAGCTGCAAGGGCAGATGGTATTTCAAGAGGGGCTGCTTTTAAAGACTGCCACTCACCAGCAGATACCCCCTCTAGGCGATACCAATAGCTGGACGGTGATAAGTCTTCTAATGAGCGCAATGTCTTTAGTGACTTTGCAGCAGCCGCCTCAAGCGCTAAGCCCAAGGACTTGCCATGATGTTGACGAGCCATCTGCAAATTGCGAATACACCGCTTCAAGCGCTGCTCTTCCTGAACGGCAAACTGCCACTGTGCCACCAATGCTTTTAAATGATGCCTATCGTTTTGTGCAGCAGCCTTTGGGTGCAAAGCCACTTCACCATCCGTCGAAATGACAAAAATCCCCGACAAACGCTTGCCTCCTTAATGCTTCTGCTTAGGTAGTAAATCGCCCAATGCTTTGGCATAGGCAGCTCGAGCAGTTTGATAAATCGCCAGCTGTTGCTTAAGCCGGTTAATTTCCTGGTCAGTGATACGTAAATTGACCACTTGCGCACGCGCCTCTTCGGAAAGATCCGCTGTATTATACTCTACTCCATCAATGGTAATGGTTTGGGTTTGAGCCGTTTGTGTGGGTACATCTTTTTGATCAGTCATTAATCGTATCCTTATTACTGGTTAATTTGTGGAATATATTAGCATTATTATCATACAAAATTATAGCCAATGGTGAGCCACTCTAGAAATTCGTACCATTGTTTAAAACAAATTGACTATCTTTTCGGCGCTTCCTTAGACACAGGCTTCGCCGCTGATCGGCGAGCAGCATGCGCTTTACTAAGCTGGCGAGCCGTTTTAAGCAAAAGATCGGTATCGGTTGCATCTAGCTTACCTTGCTGCACAAGCTGCACCAACGCTAATAGATGGCGACGAGGCCGATCCGCAACATCACTAAGATTAAGCGCCGTGCTAGCAACAGCGGGCTCTGTCTGAGTGCTCGCGCTCTCTTGAACGTTTCCTGGGGAAATATTTGATTCATGTGGCCACAATGTTGCGTGTGGCAGTAGCCCTGCTGATTGAAATAAGCGCTTTTCCGATGCCGTTAATTCACACTGGGCTATCAACATATCACTTGTATTGGCAATGACCACCGAGCTGTGCCAATGGTGCGTTGGCGGTAGATCTTTACGTGTGGGTTTAACTACCTTAACAGTACGACGGTGGAGCAGCCAATGGCCAAAACGCTCTCCATACAATGTGAGAAAAACCGCTGGCTCCCCACCGTTTTCATCAGCGTCATCTGCGCTTCCCAGCAGCGTCGCGTCGACAGCCAAATCAGCCTGTGCGCTTCGCTCTAACACATAGGCCTCAACAGGGCCAAAATAGCCAACGGCTCCTGTTAACAGGGCAGCCTCTGCCCCTGCAACGGAGGTCACGTTCAGCGAGTTTTGCAGCCAGTTACCTATCTGAAGCGAAATATACTGAGAGACAGTTTCCTGGCCGCATGCATCATGCTTTGAGGGTAAATGCATATAATGCAACCAAGCGGTGGCACGGGGGTGTGCCTGGGGCTTGGCTACAACAGACCTCAGTCGATAGCGTAGGCTACTATCGCGGCATGGTGTAATATCCGGCGCACTCTCATCTACTGGCGCAGACGGTAGCGGATGCGTTGGCTGCCATGCATCACTGCTAAGCGTAAGGCACAGCTGCGCATGGCGCTGTGATGTTAAATCCAACAAAAAAACATCAACATGCAGTATAAGGTAGCGCATCGACGACTGCTCAGCGCTCCTCAAACGGCTTAGCGCAATGTGCTCAAGCTGCCATTTTGGCCCTAATGAAAGCTGTTGAAAGGCACTGTTCAGGTTGCTGAAAGCCGCTTGCCCGAAAGCAAGAGGGCTACTGTGCTGAGTATTCATTGTAGATCCGTTGTCAACCGTTGGGTCATCCGTCTTCAAAGTTAAACCTCTGCTTATCGTACTACTAGGCCACTACAGTCTTCGACATTACCTAGCCATCCTATCAAAAAACCCCCACTCCTTTTGGGAGAGGGGGTTGGCGTTAGTGGCGAAAACCCGACACCCGCGAAAGCGGATGCCGGATTATTTTAATCAAACACCAGTAGTGATAAAGCTACCGTTGGCTCCCAGTTCTTGCAGCGTATCAACCCCCACCAGAACAATGAACAGATCATCGGCATCGACAGATCCGCTAGCATTCATATCGACCGCCATCCAGGCATTTCCACTACCGTTGGCATTATACTCGACGTATACATCAACGTCGCTGGCACCTGAAAAGTGGTTCCCTGCATTGGCCAAGAAAGCCGCTTCATCGTTGGATGTCCCATTTACCGCGTCATAATCAGCCACTGAGACTACGCCATCCAATTCGATTAAATCACCTGCGCCCGCGTTGAAGTCATAGATAACATCGGCGGTTGCAACGGTCTGGCCGCTGTCACCGGCTGAGAATACGAAGGTATCCGCACCCAGGCCACCCCAGAGGTCATCCTTGCCGGTACCACCGACCAAGCGGTCATTACCAGCACCACCATCAAGATCATCATCACCGGCACCACCGTCAATGCGGTTGTTGCCTGCATCACCACGCAACAAGGCATCGTTGACATCACTACCGATGATGTTCTCAAAGTTGATGTAGGCATCGGTTGTTGAGCTCAGATCGATAGAAACCCCGGTAACTGAGACGGAAGCATCGAGGGTATCCGTGCCATCACCGCCATCCACACCATTCAACGTGGTATCCGTGCTGCTATACACTACGGTGTCGTCACCGCCACCGGCATTGATCAAGTCGTTGCCTGCGCCGCCATCGATCCGGTCGTCACCGTCACCACCATTGATGATATCCGCCCAGTCGGAGCCGGTCAGAAGGTCATTGCCGGTGTTGCCATTGAGGGTGTAACCGCGACTGCCAACCGCCTGGTTCATGTTGATGGTCACGCCACCGGTAGCAGCATTCAGGGTGACAGCCCCGGTGCTGGTGTTACTGGTAGAGTTGGTAGCCACAAACCCAGTAATGTCATTCGCCGTGGCGTTACCATCGCTGGAAACCTTGAGTATATCTCCGGTTGCCAGATCCGTGATCACATCGTTACCGGCTGACACTTCGAAGGTATCGTCGCCAAGGCCACCGGTCAGGGTGTCATCTCCACCCAAACCAAACAATCTATCGTCGCCTTCACCACCGTTAATGGTATCAGCCAACATCCCTCCTCTGATGTAGTCGCCGCCTTTACTACCGATGACGTTCAGATAACCATCTGACTCCAAGTCACCCCAGAAATCGAGGTCACGATCTGACTCCAGCCTAGAGGCATCTATCGTTACAGTCTCACCTGCAGCTACCAGTGAATCAACTGTCTTGATATATGCCCTGTTGTTAGGTGTGGGCGGAGTATTTTCAATAATGATGGTTTCGACATTGGTGATGCCATCCAACACATTGTCATCGCCTGGTAGACCGGAATGGGTAAACCAAAGGGTGTCAGAACCATCTCCCCCATCAATCACATCCGCAGAGGTGAGATTAGTCGACATCCGGATAATGTCATCACCGTCACCTGCGGCGATCTGATCATCACCCTGCCCAGCGTTGATGTCGTCGTTACCGGCACCGCCGAGGATAATGAAGTCGCCGTCAGTCTCAAGGCTGCCATTGAAAGTCAGGCTGTTGCCTGCGGTCAGTCCAGTGGCATCCAGTGTCAGCGATTCGCCTGCGGCAACCAGACCATCAATCGTGGTAATAACGGTGGTGGCATCCCCCAGGGTGATACGTTCAACGTTGGTAACACCATCAAGGTCATTGGCTGCATTGTTGCTGTCGGTGAAGGTCAGCTCGTCGCTGCCAACACCACCATTAACGGTATCAGCGCCTGTCAGGTTAGTGCCGAAGTTGAAGATATCGTTGGCCGCAGAACCGGTCAGTGTATCGGTTCCATCACCCGCGTTGATGGTGAAGCCAGACCCTTCTGAGCCGGACATATCAACGGTCGCATTGGTGTAGGCAACATTAAGTGTGACGACACCCGTGCTGTAATGCTCTGTCCAATCTCCATCGAAATCGTCAACGACGCTGGCAGTGACACTGGCGTTACCAGAGACATAAAGCTCATCGTTACCCTGCAAGTCAGTGATCGTATCGTGCCCTTCACCCACATAGAACACGCTGTCATAGGCTGAACCGCGACCGGTCAGTATGTCATCACCGGCACCACCATCGAGTGTGCTACCCGCACTGTTGGTACCAATCAGCTCATCATTACCCGAGCCACCGATGATATTCTCGAAGTTGGTGAAAATATCACTAATATTATCCAGATCGATAGACAGATCGTTCGTTTCAGCGCTGGCATCGATAGTGTCGCTACCAGCACCGCCATCGACCGACACATCAGCCGCGTCATAGATGACAGTGTCATCACCGTCGCCGGCATCGATAGTATCGGCACCGGCACCGCCGTCGATCTCATCATCACCATCACCGCCCTCGATAGTGTTGGCGCCAGCATCACCGGTGAGTACGTCGGCGAAGTCACTACCTATGATGTTCTCGAAGTTGACGAAGGCATCGGTCGTATCCGAGAGGTCAATGGTGACACCACCAGTGGCGTCCTCAGCCGTCAGTGTATCGGTACCGTCACCCCCATCGACAATCAGGTCATCAGCATCGTAATGAATGGTATCGTCACCCGCCCCACCGATTAGAGTATCCGCTGCGCTGCCACCGGCCAGTGTATCGTTGGCATTCCCGCCTGTGGCCGTAATCGCTACCGTGGCGCCAGCGCCGTCGACAACAAGAACCCCATCCTCTATCAGGTTGGAAACGTCGATACCGTCTGCGAAGGCTGCACTGGCTTCTGTGCCAAGGGTGACACTTGCCATACCACCGGCTGACAGTTCAAGCACTTCCATATTGCTGACATCGATGAAGTCATTATCCACCAGGGTGACGTTTCCTCCATTATTGCCATTCCAAGCAAAAATAGTGTCTGTACCATCACCACCGTCGACGGTTAAGTCTCCGCCGACATCGGCGCTGCCACCCTCATCAAAGCTAAAGGTATCGTCACCATCGCCACCCGATAGGCTATCAGCCCCATTACCACTGACCAGGTAATCGTCAAACGCAGACCCGATGAGTACTGACGCAGCCGTATTACCACTGGCGCTGATGCGGAAACCTTCACTGCCATTGGTCACCGCAGACAGATCCACATCGACACCGTCATTAACCGTCAGCTCGGCGGTGCCGTCATTCTGAGTTTCAGCCGTGGCGATATAATCAGCGGTCACCGTGGCATTGGCAGTGGCATTGTCGGACACCACCAGCACATCGGAGCCAGATAGGTCGGTTACTTCATCGGTGCCCGCCATGATGTTGAAAGTGTCATCGCCACCATTGCCAGTCAGGGTGTCGTCTCCCTCGCCACCGGTCAGGATATCCGCCTGGGCAGAGCCGATCAGCGTTGAGGCTGAGGTGTTGCCAGCGGCATCAACGGTGAAGCCGTTACTGCCGGTTGCATTGCTCAAGTCAACATCGACATCATCTTCAACGCTCAGGTTAGCGGTACCGTTGTTCACGGTCGCACTAGTGGCAGTGAAGTCAGCCGTTACCGTCGCCTCTGCAGTAGCGCCCGTGTCGACCACCAGTACATCAGCGCCAGACAGATCAGTGATGGTGTCGGTGCCCGATGCCACATTGAAGGTGTCGTCGCCGCCATTACCGGTCAGTACGTCGTTCAACGCACCGCCGGTGAGCTCATCATCACCCGCGCCACCGGTGATTTCGAACTGGCCGTTGGTTTCTGCGCTGCCGTCGAACGTCAGGGTGTGGCCGCTTGTCAGCGCGGAGCCATCGACCACCAGTGTTTCACCTGCGGCCACCAGCGTGTCGAGAGTCGTAACGCTTGTTACATCATCACCCAGGGTGATGCGCTCGACATTGGTCACGCCGTCCAGATCATCGGTAGCGCTATTGTTATCGGTGAACGTCAGCTCGTCAGAGCCAGCGCCGCCGTCGATTGTATCTGCCGCTGTCAGTTGGACACCCATCTCGATGATGTCATTGCCAGCACCGGTAAAGATGCCATTGGCTTCATTCACACCAGCGGTTACCACATCATCAAAGTCGGTGCCGATGAAGTTTTCGAAGTTCTGGAACATCGAGGCGTCGAAGTTGAAGGTTACACCCTCACCAAAGCCGCTTGCATCCAGTGTGTCAGATGAGCCTGGGGTAGAAGGAGACCCACCGGCTTCATTTGGCCCATCAGCGTTAACGACCTGATCGTTCGGGTCGTAGATGACCGTGTCATCGCCCGCCCCCCCGTAAATGGTGTCGGCTCCGGCACCGCCATCGATGACATCATCGCCTTCGCCACCGTAAATGGTGTCATCACCATCCGCCGTAGTGATGGTATCGGCGAACTCAGAGCCGGTCACCACAAAGTCGATGCCGTTATGAGCCGACAGATTTAGCGTGACATCGCCAGACTCAGCGCTTTCAAGCCCCGAGAAGTCGATATATTTGACTTGCAGGTTGTTGAAATCATGAGCATTCAGCTCATCTCCAACAATCTTCAAGGTGCCTTCGCCGGTGACGGTCAGGCCATCGGCCTGTGCCGCGGTCAGCGTCAAGCTCTGACCCGCCGGGATATCATAGAGATCTACCAAGCCGACCACGGTGATGTCGGAGAAGTCCACATCGCCTTCGATCGTCAGCTCAACGTTATCCAGGGTCAGTGTACCGGCGGTAAAAGTCGCGTCATCACTGATGGTCAGCTGGATATTGTCGTTGGTGCCGTTGAACGACCAGGTGCCGCCGTTCAGCGTTACGCCACCCAAGGTGGCGATCACCGAACCACCGCCTGCGTTTAAGGTGAAGTCATTACTGTCGACCGAGGCGATTACACCGAGGTTCACGGTACCGCTTGAGCTGCCATCGGTATTGATGTTGATCACACTCAGATCATCACCCGCGACGCCGGGCTTGCTGGCATCGCCTTCGGTACCAAGAATGACCGTGCCCTGGGTGTTGATGGACAGGGTTTCAGTGTTGCCTAGTGCCGCCCCCGGGCTGGTGCCCGGTGCGCTGACGGTACCTGTGCCGTTGTGGATCAGGGTCACGCCACTGATGTGCTCGTCATCGCTATTGACCGAGCCAATAGAGACATCCGCATCGCCGATGATGGTGATAGTGGCCGCTACGGTTTCGTCGTTAAGGGCGTTGGAGCGTGTTAGGTAGCTCAGCTCCAGCTCACCGCTGATGACCAGATCGTGCTCGGCGTTGATCTCGATATCGTAGAGATTGTTTTCGTTGGCGTTGTGAACGCCCTGCTCGGTGATATTGAATACGCTCGTACCGAAAGCGGTGCCATCTTGCGCATCGAACGTGAAGTCAGACAACTCTGGATCGTCAGCGAGATCACCGGCTATCTTGTAGGTGAACTCCACCACACCGCCGCCCAGGTCTTCAGCCGTCCAGTTGTCGTAGTTGGCATTGGCCAGCTTCGCGGCGGCATCAAGCTCATCATCGCCATCCGACAGCGCCACCAGCGCACCGTCAAACGTGATGCCACTGTTCGAGCCAGACACCAGCAGGTTCGGATCAAGCGTTAGCGTAAAGGTCTCCGCACGGGACTCGCTGTTGGGGCCATCCGTGCCGTTATCGGCAAAGATATCGCCGCGAATCTCGTTCGGGTCGGTCGCCGTCCCGGTCACATCCACTGAGTTGATGGTCAGTTTCTTGAACAGTCCTGGCAGTTTGCCGTCAGCCGTGAACGTCGCCAGCGGATCAATGCTCTGCGGCAGTTGCAGGTTACCGGTAATAACCGAGTTGCCTTCCAGCGTTAGCGAGAGGCTGCTGAGTTCGCCCGCACCCGTGACATCCTCAAAGGCGGTACTGGCATCCAGCGTGACGTTCTCGTCGATGATCACAACACGGTCTGTGGTGTTCAACGCATCCGGGTCGGCGGTGCCATCCAGCAGCAGAGTGACGGCATCCTTGACGGTGACCACCAGGGTTTCGCCGTTGCTGGCCTGGTCGCGCAGGTTCTCCAGAATCGCCTCGAAGTTGGCTGGCTGGTTGGTCAGGCCAAACTCGTTGTAGAGGTATTCGTTGAGTATCCAGACGTTTTCAACATCGAAGCCAGCGGCATCGATATTGGCATCGCCATCGGTGGCATCGGCATTGGTGAAGCCGAGCGTCAGCGTCGTATCGGTGAAATCACCGCCGTTCACCACCCGGTCATCGGTCTGGGTTTCGGTAGACAGGGTGACGTTCTGGCCATCGGCGGAGAAGTCGATGGAGAACGCAGAACCACCGGCGGCATTCAGTACCGCATCGCTGTCAAACAGCACATTGGTTTCAGTGGCGGCAAGCGTGATGGAACCGGCAATCACACCTGGTTCCACGAGGCCCAAGTCAATATCGCTATGATCGCTGCTCATCTCGGTTATGTTCAGCGTGCCACTGCCACTGACCTTGGTCGCCGGGCCAAGCAGCGACTGATACTGCGCCGCTGTCATGTTCAGTGTGACGTTCGCGGGGATCTCAATCTGCCCTACCTTGCTGAGGTCTGCCGTGGGATCGATGGTAATGGTCGTGGGCTGAGCACTTGTGCCTTCGGCCGCCAACTGCAGCTGAGCGATCAGCACCTGACTGCCAAGCTCGGTGCTGTCGAAGGCTTCACCGTTGTAACCGGTGACCACCAGCGTTTCTTCAATGGTACCCGAGCCGGTGCCCTGGACGTTACCCAGGCCGGTTTCCGTGAGCTGGTCGTAGCTCAGGGTTAGCTCAACGCCTGATGCAAGGGTAACCGCGAAGTCGCCCAGGCTGGCATTCTCGTTCAGCGTGGCGCTAGTTCCCACCGTGAGGGTGTCGTCGAAGGCCGAACCGATCAGGGTGAAGTTCAGGTTAGCGCCGCTGGTGGTCAGGTTGAAGCCTGAGGTGCCGTTGGTGACATTGCCCAGATCGATGGTGAAGCCGCTGTTTTCGTTGGCATCATTATCAGAACTAGTCCCATCGGTGCCAATGGTACCCAGAATCAGCTCTACCGGGCCGGTACCGTTGTTTTCGGTCGCGACAGTCGCTGTCCAGTCACCGGTCACGTAGGCCGTGGCATCGGCACCGGAGCTAACTACCAGAATGTCGGACTCGGACAGATCCGTAATAATGTCACTGCCCTGATCCACATTGAAGGTGTCGTTGCCTGCATTACCGGTCAGGATATCGTCGCCGGCACCACCGGTCAGGATATCGCTGTTGGGCTGGTTGCCGCCAATGATGATGTCGTTACCCGCACCACCCGTAATATCGAAGTCACCGTCGGTTTCGTTGCGGCCATCGAAGACCAGGCGTTGGGTACTGACCAGACTGCTCGCATCGATCACCAACGTTTCGTTTGCAGCCACCAGCGTATCGTTGCCGACCGTGATCTCAACGTCGACTACAGCGTTAGCATTCACTATGAGCGTTTCAATACCTGACACCTGATCCAACAAGTCATCATCGCTGCCGGTTGTGTAGGTAAACGTCAGCACATCCTGGCCTGCTCCGCCGATGATTTCGACGCCAGCGTCCAAATGCTCACCCATAGAGACGATGTTAAAGCCGCCACCGGTAACAATACTTTCGACATTGGCATCACCAAAGATAATGTCGTTGTAATCGCTGCCGATCACCTTTTCAAAGCCGCTAAAGGCATCGGTGGTGTCATTCAGGTCGATGGTAACGCCTGATAGGGCACCAGAGGCATCCAGGGTATCGGAGCCAGCACCGGCATTGACACTAGCGTCGTTGGCGTCGTAAGTGATGATGTCATCACCATCACCACCATTAATGGTGTCGGCGCCGCTAGACCCTGTAATGATGTCAGCGAAGTCCGTACCGATGATATTGAAGTCGATACCGGTGTGCGCGGACAGGTCGAGCACCAGACCTTCACCCGTATTTTCGGTATCCGTCACACCGCTGTAGTCCTGATTCTCCACCGTTAGCTGGCCGAAATCATAGCCAGCCGGTAGATCGCCGGTGATTTCCAGGGTGCCTGCGCCACTGATAACGGCGCCGCTGGCTTGTTCCGCTGTCAATGTGAGGGTGTAACCTTCCGGGATAACGACTTGGTCTAGGCCCAACACTGACGTCAGCGCGGAGAGGTCTACATCGCCTTCGATTGTTAGCTCGACGTTATCCAGGTTCAGCGTACCGGAAGTAAAGGTCGCATCATCACTGATGGTCAGCTGGATATTGTCGTTGGTGCCGTTGAACGACCAAGTACCACCGCTGAGCGTTACATCACCCAACGTGGCGATGACCGAACCACCGCCAACGTTTAGAGTGAAGTCTGCGCTGTCGACCAAGGCGATCACACCGAGGTTAACCGTACCGTTAGAGGTACCATCGGTGTTGATGTTAATAACACTTAGCTCAGCACCTGCCACACCGGGTTTGTCTGCATCACCGACCGTACCGAGGTTCACCGTGCCCTGGGTGTTGATGGTCAGGGTTTCGGTGTTGCCCAGCGCGGCCCCCGGGCTGGTGCCCGGTACATTTACGGTGCCCGTGCCGGTGTGGTTGAGCGTCACGCCCGAGATGTGTTCATCGTCGGTATTGACCGAGCCGATGGAGACATCGGCAGCACCGTTAATGGTGATAACCCCGTCCACAGTGGCATCTTTCAGCTGATTAGAGCGAGTGACGTAACTCAGCTCTATTTCACCGTCGATAACCAAATCGTGGTTGGCGTTGATGGTGACATCGTAGAGGTTGTTTTCCTGTGCAGCGTGAACACCTGCAAAAGATGGATCGTCATCAGAATCGGTGACTGTAAAGTCGCTAGGGGTTAGTCCACTGCTGAGGTTGATGTTTTCTGGATCTGTACCGATCTCAATAAGGTCTGTATCAGGATAGTCACCGGCGATTTTATAGGTAAAGCGAACTTCACCACCGCCGATATCTTCAGCTACCCAATTGTCATAACTAGCAGCCGCCAGCTTCGCCGCGATGTCAGTTTCCGTGTCACCCTCAGCGAAGACAATAAAGGCCCCATCGAAAGCGATGGATTCGTTAGTTCCGCTGACAGTAGTACTAGCAATCGCTAGTTCGAAGACCTCTGCACGAGACTCGCTGAGTGCACCATCGGTGCCGTCATCGGCATAAATGCTGCCGCGAATCTCATTAGGCGTGGCCGCATTACCCGATACGTTTTCAGAGTTGATCACCAGGCCTTTAAATAGGCCCGGCAGTTTCTCTTCTGCATTGAGCGTTGCCAGCGGATCCTGGTCCTGCGGAAGGGTCAGGTTGCCCGTAATGGTTGAATTGCCCTGAAGGTTCAGCGTCAGCGTGCTCACCTCTCTGGCCACCGTTAGGTCGTTAAACACCAGGCTCGCATCTACCGAGGTGTCTTGGTCAATCACAATGACACGATCCGTGGTATCCAGCGCGTCCGGGTCGGCAAAGCCTTCCAGCAGCAGCGTGGTGGCGTTTTTAACCGTGACGACCAAGGCATCACCGTTACCGGCAAAGTCGCGCAGGTTAGGCAGAATCGCCTCGATGTTGGCCGGCAGGTTGGAGAGGCTAAACTCGTTGTAGAGGTACTCGGTCACCAGCCAAACGTTTTCAACGTCGAAACCACCGGCTTCAATAATGGCGTCACTGTCTACACTATCATCCGCATTAGTGAAGCCCAGCGTTAGGATCGTGTCGTCGAAGTTACCGCCATCGACGCCACGGCCATCGGCCTGGGTTTCACTGGAAAGCGACAGGTTCTGGCCGTCGGCTGAGTAGACGAAGCTGAACGGGCTATCGCTAGCGTTATTCAGCAGTGCGGCGACATCCATCACAACGCTGGCAGCGGTTGCATCAAGCGTGATGGTACCCGCGTTCGCCGTGACAGAACTGAGATCGATATCAGCATTGTCGCTATCGAAGTCGGTCAAGTTCAACGTACCAGCACCGGTTACGGTAGACCCGGTGATGCTATGCCCCTGTAGCTGCTCAAACTGATCCGCTGTCATGTTCAGCGTGACACCGGCTGGCAGATCGATAGACTGAACACGGCTTAAATCCGCATTGGGGTCGACAGTTACGATGCCGTCTCCGTCCTCATCAACAACAGCTAACTGTCTAATTTCGACTCCTGTTCCCAAGTTCTGCGATTGAATATCCTGGCCGCTATAATCGGTCACATATAGCAGGTCAGGATCGGTGCTACCGGCAGTCCCCGAGAAATCCTCGGCGCCCGTATCAAGCAGTTGCTCAGCGGTCAGGGTGAGCGTCGCGTTATCTGCCAGAACAACAGCAAAATCGCCAAAGTCAGATTCAGGATCAAGGCTAGTATCACCGGTTACGTTAGCCGTCAGGGTATCCGCTGCAATGTCACTGAAGTCAAACACCAGAGCCGTGCCAGCGCTGGGCAGCTCAACAACCACTGCCGTATTATCGGCATTGTCGTTGACGGTCAGCAGATTGGCATCGTCCGCATTCAGGATTAGGCCAGCACCGTCGCTGTTCAAATTAAAGGTGGTAGAACCCGATACCAGCTCAGCGGATGGATCAATAGTGAGCGTGTTAGCGGTGCCTGTATCGGAATCGGTCACGTCCACGTGCATATTGCTGCCGAGGTTGCCCGTGAAGATTACATTGCTTTCAATATCCACCGTTGCGGTTTCCGTCGCCGCAACGATGCCAGACAAATCAGCGTCTGGGGTCAGTTCAAGGGCAGAGACATTGACAGTGCCATTATCATCAGAATCCGTAATGGAGCGCTCATCTGCTTGCGATGCCGTCAGCGTCAAAGCCACTGGCGTGCTCGCCGTATCTTCAAGCACTACGTCAAAAGTGCCTAGGTCGGTCGAGGCGTCGAGCGCTGCCGTGTCACGAACATAAGCAATTTGATCGCCTGTGTTAATGATTAACGTCAGGTCTGTTGGCGCTTCGCCAAGGTCGTTAACGATCACATCCCCATTACCGGTGATGGTCTGGCCACTGGCCTGCACCGCGGTCAAGGTAACCGTTTGGTTGGCAGCCAGAGTGGGGAAGCTAATAAAGCTATTGACCTCAGCCCCCTCCACGAAAGTGATGTTTTCAACCGCCACATCTTCAAGGTCTAACGGGTTGCTCGAAGTGCCACCAATGGCCGTATCCGCCGGGGCTGTAGCGTTATTGCCGTTGTCATTTTCATCATCCAGCAACAGCGTGCCAGCCCCCACAATGTAGTGGCCATCAATTACAGAGGCCGCCGCTTCAAGCGTTGCCCCGGTACCAATGGTGACAACACGCGTCGCACTCTGGGTTCCCAGGTCTGCATCGCTGTTCAGCGTCACATCAGAATCGACAGCGATATTAACGTTATCAGTGGCAATACCAGAGAGATCAAGATCCGAGTTGGTCGCATCAGTCACCAAGCCCAGATCTTCCACATTGGTGGTGCCAGCGCCAGTAGATGCCTGACCGTCTGCTTGGTCGGCGGTCATCAACAGAGTGGCGCCGCCTTCAACCTCAAACTCGGCATTCGACACATCACCAGCCGTCACATCAAAGATGCCGTTGCCAGTTACCTCAACAGTGACGTCACCGAGATGGCCCGTAAATTCAACCGGCGAACCTGCGGTGGTTGCCACTTGGGCGGTCACCGTGCCTGTGTCGTCGACGCCGGTCATGATGGCCGAAAGGTTCGCATCGGGCGTCAGCTCAAGGTCGGTCACAGTAACGTCACCGCCTCCGGTGATTGTGACCCCACTGGCGTCTTCAGCGGAGATGACTAACGTAGCGCCTGCTGGCACGTCAATCACCGTATCGATCAGCGTTAGCGCTACCGGCGCTGCGGTGAAGTCAATATTACCACTGATGGTTAGCTCAACATTGTTGAAGCTTAAGTCACCTGGGCCTATGTCAGTGGTGTCATCCAACGTGACCAGCAGCTCGCCAGAAGAACCGGCGTTATCGAACAGCCAAGTACCGCTGCCCGCCAGTGCGAGGTCATCCGTATCGTCATCACCGATAAAGGCGCTGACGGTACCGCTGTTTTCTGTGGTATCCAAGGTGAAGTCATCTGCATCGACCAGCGCGATCACGCCTAGGTCAACGTTACCACTGCCATCCACATCAATCAGGCTGAGCTCGGCACTGGCGACGCCAGGCTGGTCAGCTTCACCTTCGGTACCTAGCGTTACGTCGCCAGTGGCATCGATGCTCAGCGTTTCTGTGTTAGAAACAGCGGCTGCCGGGCTGGCACCCGTGATATTCAGTGCGCCACTACCTGCGTTGACAATATTGAGGGCCGTGATGTCTGCATCAGCCGTATTAACAGAGGCGACGGTTGTGGTGTTGTCACCATTCACCGTAAGGGTGGCTTCGGCTGTGGGCACATCAGTCTTGGGTTCAAAATTGAACGTAATGGTACCCACGTTCAGGTTGGAGCCTGCGCCGATAGAGCCATCGCCAACCACCGACACATCACCGGTGTTCAGCACCACATTCAGCAGGTCCAGCCCAGGCGAGCCCACCGTGGAAATATCACCCACGTTATTGAACACGCTAGCGGAGGATTCAGGTTGAGCATACTCGCCTGATTCATCGATACCGTCGTTGTCATTAACGAACTGTTCACTGGCCAGCGGATTATCCGTGTGCAGCGCCAGGAGCGAATTAATCGTGAGCGTTTCGAAGCGGATCGCCTCAAGATCAATACCAGAGCCAGAAATATCATTACCGATTTGAACAAAACCAAGGTCAACTTCACCACCAAGATTCAATTCAATACTGCGAATATGTTCTAAATCATCCGCATCGCTAATGACTAACCCTGTGGTTGAAGGGCTTCCAGGCTGCCCAGGGTAAGTAGCTAAATCTGTAAACGCCACGAACTCTGCGACGCGATGCACTTCCGAAGACAACAGCAGAACATTGAGCTCAGTAATGCTGGAGAACTCAGAACGCACGATACTGTTGGGCAGGCTGGTGTAAAGATTTTCGACATCACCACCGGCATCCAAAATCAACTCAGGCGTTAACCAAAGGCGACCAATGTTGGCGTCGTAATCATTTGTGTTGATGGGGGCTGCCGGCGCTTCTTCAAACAACCACACCACGTTGCTACTGTTGGTGTTGTCGGCGTCGCCATCAGGCGCGTTGACAATCACTTCACGCTCGGCCTGCTCAGCGGTTTGGAAGCGAATGGTCTGGCCGGAGAGGTCGTTGTTGTCGGCGCTTAACGCATCCAGTGTGATGGAGAACTCGCCCAGGTCGGTGGCGTTTTCCAACGTTACATCGTTATCCGCCAGGGTAATGGTTCCCGCGACGCTGTTCAGCGCTGCAAAGTCGTACTCAACGCCGTTTTCCAGTTGGGTAATATCCAGCGTACCGCTGCCGGAAATCGTCAACGTTCCCGCCTCAATCAGGTTGGCAATTACCTGCGCCTGCTCAGCGGTTAGCGTGAGCGTTGCCCCCTCTTCAATCACCAACTCGCCTGGGCCGGTGATGCTTAGCGCATCTAGGGCCGTGAGGTCGGTATCGGCACTGATAACCAAGTCGGTGTTGGCCGCCAGCTCGATGCTCAGCTCGCCGCCATTGCTGAAGTCGGTATTGCCATCCAGTTCCAGCTGGCTGCCTGGCGCCGCTGTGCTGTAGTCGAACGTCCATTCACCGTTCGATGCTAACGTGGCGTCGCTCAGGGTGATATCGGTCACACCGGTGCCTGCGGTAAAGGAGAAGCTGCCGCTGTTAACACCGTTCAACGTGCTAATGGAGAGGTCGCCTTCCAGCCCGCTGGCATCGATCTCTTGTAGATCACCACCGCCATTGATACCGGGGTTGCCATCCGTGCCAATCACGATGTTGCCATCGCCCGAAAGGTTCAGGGTTTGGGTATCGACCAGGTTGCCGCCAGGGCTGCCGCCAGTCAGCGTTAGCGTTCCGCCGTCGTTGGTGACGTTAAGCGTTTGTACTTGGGCATCAGAGGTATCCAGCGCTTTGACGCTGACATCGCCCGCCCCTGTCACGCTAAAGTTAGCGGTATCGTCGCGGGCCACAACGCCGCTAAAGATAATAGCGCCTTCAATGTTGAAGTCGGCGGTGGCGTCAATCTCGACATCCAGCAGGTTATTCTCTTGGGTCGTGATGTTGAACGCCGACGTCGGCTGAGCGGTAATATCGCCCGTAATGGTGTTGGCTGAAGAACCAAGGGAGGTGATGCTAAGCGTGCCAAAATTACGTGCAATCAACTCCCCTTCGCTCTCGACGGTAGAGAGGTTGAAATCACCATCAATGGTGGCGTTACCTTCCATGGTGAGCGTGAGGTTGCGAATTTCCTGGTCGCCCTGGAAGTCGTTGAACACCAGCCAGTCGTTTACGGTGACGCCTTCTTCCACCACCACGCTGCGGTCGACTCCCGGTAGGTAGCCGGGGAAATCTGCCAAGGTTTGGTAGATAACAACCGTGACACTACCGTCCAGGTTCTGCAGCAGCTCGACGTTGCGTTCACCCACTAAGTCATTCAATACGCGGATGTTTTCAACCAAAATACCGGACATATCGAAGCTGTCGTTAATGCCCACGCCTTCAGCAAACTGCAGCTCGATCGCCGTAGTATTAATACCTTGACGGTTGACCACCGTTAGGCCAGTACCCTCTTCGGATTCATCCGGCAGGGTTGTACGCGGGCTCAACTGCAGAATATCGCCAAACCCAAGGGTTTGGTTGAAGTCCACCAGGAAGGTGACATCTGAAGGCGAGGCGCCCAGTACCGTTCCCACATCCTGGGTAGCGGGGTCGTTCTCCTTGGCTAGATTAATGCTTTCATCCAGGTAGAGTTGGATATCGCTTGAGGTGATGTTAGCCAGGCTAAAGCCCGCATCAATGTGCGCCTGGGTAAGGTCGGTGATATTGACCCGTGCCCCTGCCGCATTGATGGTGCCATCAGCCATTTGCATAAACTGCTCAGCCGTCAAGTTCAAACTACCGCCTTCAGGCACGTTAATTACCTGAACACCGGTAAGGTCGGTGTTGGTATCCAGCGCAATATTGCCTTCTTGCAGCGTGATGGAAGCAATAGTGATGCCCTCATCCACCGCCGTTGCATCAAACGGCTCAGTGCCAAATTCAATCAGGTGCAGCGTTGCATCGTTGGCGTCATCGCTGAGTAAATTCGCCACCCCCAGATCGTCAAGCTGCGCCTGCGTGATGGTAAGCTCAGCGCCTTCTGCCAAAGTGATTTGGCTAACGGCAGCCAGGTCTGCATCAGAAAGGTCAATGTTGCCTTCAAGGGTTAATTGAATATCGCCGCTACCCACGAATTCCAGCGTTGCGCCATCCAGCAACTGCTCATCCAATGTTACCGAAAGCGTCCCTGTACCGTTATTGGTCACGCTTAGGCCGCTTACATCGGGGTCAGTAAGATCCAACACATCTAACGTTGTGTTGGCATCGTTATCCACGGTTAGCTGGGCTTCAGTATCGGCCATGCGGGCCCCAGTCATATCGCGCAGACTATCGCTGATATAACTAAATACAATGCCTTCTAGGTAGATGTCTTGGTCGCCGGAAATGCTGACATTCAGCAAGTTGTTTTCAGTGTTAGTGCCCTCTTCACCCGCACTCACCAGGCCATCAATACGGTTTGGCCCAGCGGTACCGGTAGAGGTCAGCACCAAGCGGCTGAAGTTTTCAGCAATGAAATTGCTGGGTACATCCGTTTGCAGGTCAAGACCGCCTTGGATGATGGCGTTACCCTGCATATCAATGATCAGCTGGGTAATTTCCTGGCCATCTTGGATATCGTTAAATACCAGCCCGGCAGGGGTTACTGCACCTTCTTCAACGATCACGCGGCGGACTACCGAGGTCACAAACCCTAGCTCATCGGCGGCTGCAATCACCAAGGTGGTGTCAGCTGGCAAGTTGCCAAGGATAATTTCAATATCGTTTTGGCCGGTTTGCGCCGTAAAGAAGTCCTGAACCGCTTTCAGTACGGGGACGCTGTAACCCGATGCATCGATACCTGTCACCGTCACGCCATCGGCGTTGGTGTAGGTGGTCTCCACGACATCAAAGCTAAACAGCAGCTCGCTGTCGCCCGTGCCATTAACCTTCAGGCCGTTCGCCTGTTCAGCGCTTGCCAGCGCCAGCGTATTACCATCCAGCTCAACCAGCAGGTCGGCGAGGTCAGCCGTTAGCGCTGTTTCACTCGAAAGCACCACGTTTTCAGCCAGAGTGATGTTGACCTGCCCGGTGATACCAGAAAGGTCGAAGCCTGCATCAATATCTGCTTGGGTTAGTCCGGTAATATTCACCGTCGCGTTGGCGGCGTTAATCTGGCCATCTAGCTGATTAAACTGGGCTGCCGTTAGCGTAATACTGCTACCTTCCGGCACGTTCAGCACGGCCCCGGTTAGGTCTACTGAGGGGTCTAATAGCACATTGCCTTCTACCGTTGTCACTTCACCTAATGTGACACCTTCAGGCAGTAGGCTGGCATCGAAGGTATTGTCAAAGTCGACGATATTGAGGGTAATGTCGTCCCCAGCCGCCACCAGCGCTTCATTAAACGCCTCAGCTTGGCTTCCGTTGAGGGTAAGCGTTGCACCGTCTGCCAGCGCAATCGCGTCTACCCCGGTGAGATTGACGCCCGATAGATCGACCGTGGCCGCTTCATACGTAGTGGCGTCAAGCAGGTCGGTGTCTTCTGCTTGAACACCCACGCCCAACACGAACTCACCGCTCACACCTGAGGCGTCAATCTCTGCAAGCTGGCCTTCTTCACCTAGCCATGCGGCTACATCGCCATCAGGGTTGTTAATCGTCAATGTCTCGGCTTGGTCACCCGATACATTACCCAGCGTAGCGGAACCATCGGCAATATTAATCACCACCGCCAGGGTGTTATTTACCGTCACGCCGTCGATGGTCATCAAGCGGCTACTGCCGTCAGAAGCAGCGCCTAACGCTACCCCTTGGTTATTAATATCTACTACGGCGACGGGGTTGTTTGGCGTGTAGAAGTTAGCAACAAGCGCACCCATTGCCGTCACATCTGGGTTGATAACCTCTTTTTCCAGGTCATTCCAATCAGCTACACCGTCACCTTCTAACAGCAACGATGTGCCACGCTTAATACCATCAAAGGTTAGGGTGTAGCCTGCATTCTCCTGCAAGCCCAGCGTTTCAAGGCCAAGGGTATCGTTGCAAACGTAGAAGGTACCCGTGTTTAGGCCGCTGATGACGTCAGTAACGACATAGCTAGACACGCCCTCTGATTTTACGCCGTCATCGGCGTCAATACCGACGGTGGCCAAATCCATGGTGACATCAACACGAACATCTTCACCTAGCAGGGTAAAGTTACCGGCGACGGTAGCCGCATGAATTTCACTACCGCTCAAGGTCACGTCTTCAATCAGCGTTACTGTGCCAACGGTCACTTCGCTGCCAATGGCAGAAAGCGTATCGTTAAGGCCCGCATCCAGGTGCGCCTGGGTCACACCCGTTACATTAACAGCGGTATCGCTACCAGCGCTGATCGACGCGCCAGCCAACTGCAGCGCCTGCTCTGCCGTCATGGTCAGTACTGTTTCATCCAACAGTACTAGGCTACTGATACTAGAAAGGTCAGTGGTATCCGCCAGGGTGAACTCACCCACGGCTGTTTCGACATTAAGCGTAATGCCCTCAGACAGCAGCGTGGTATCCAAGGCCTGCTCGCCAAAAGCCACCACGTTGAGGGTCGCGCCTTCACCGGCTAACAGCAAGGCATCGGTGCCCAGCGTTTCAAGCTGTTCTGCTGTGAGCGATACGTTAGCGCCTTCTTGCAAGGTGAGCTGCGTAACAGCCGCTAAATCAGCATTGGAAAGATTGACGTCCCCGGCCACCGTGAGGTGGACTTCTCCACTGCCGGTAATACTCAGCGCATCTTCCGGTTGGCGCGCAGCGCCATCGATCGCCAAGGTAAGCACCCCATTACCGTTGTGGATAACGGCCAACCCATCTACGGCCTCATCAGCGGTATCCAGCGTACCGACTGTTACATCTGCATCGCCTGTGACGGTAAGTGTTGCAGTCGCATCGTCATTCACTAACGATTCGAACGCGATACCACCCGCCAGCACCAGAGATTGCTCAGCATTCAGCGTTACATCAAGCAGCTGATTGCTACCTTCACCGGTGGTTAGCTGGCCTTCAATGATATTGGCCGTGTTACCCGATTGAGCATTTGGCTCATCACCAGTGGAATTAATGGTGACAGAGCGCAGGTAGGTTTGAATCAGGGCATCTTCTTTGGCGCTGGCAATCGAGAGATCCACATTGCCCGTTAAGCGCGTGCCACCCAGCAAGTTAAGGGTGAAGTTCTCAAGCTCCAGGCCATCTTCCAAACGGTCAAAAGAGATATCGCTACGTACCGTAGTACCCGCCTCCACCACGACTGTTTGGTCGACCAACTCTACAAAAGCGTTGTAAATAACTTTAGCGATGCTTTCCGGCAGGTTCTCAAATAGGGCGTCAACGTTGCTACCCTCTTGCAGCAACCAATCCTGGAAGCGCAGCTGTGCAATGGCATAATTGCCAGCATCAATTGACTCAAGCTCACCTAGGCTTGCAAACAGCAATTCTAAGGTTGAGCCTTCGCCACCCGTAATCGCTAAGCCATCGGCTTGTTCAGGCGTTACCACGCTCAGCGTTTGATCGTCAGCCAGTAACACTTCAATGCTTGAAGGAATCACGCTCTCTTCGGCTAGCGTGACATCTTCTGCCAAGCTGAGTGTACCGCTTGCCGCATTAATATTGGCGAGCGTAAAGCCAGCATCAATATGGGCTTGGGTTAGCCCTGTGATATTCACTACGCCCTCTGGCGCGTTAATCACACCGCCTGCCAACTGCATCAGTTGATCAGCCGTTAGCGTCAGCTCTCCGCCAGCCGGCACGTTAATTTCGCCTACACCGGTCAGGTTGGTAGCTGGATCAAGCTCGTTTACGCCCGGCACCAGGGTAATGCTGGCCAAAGTAATACCATCAGCTAGCAAGCTGGCATCCAGCGCATCGGCACTCACCTCGACCAAGTGCAGGAGAGATTCACCGCTAGCGGTAATATCCAGGGCTGCATACTGCGCCTGGCTAAGCGTCACCTCGGCCTCTTCCTCTAGGACGACGTTGGTAACCGCCTCTAAATCGGCATTGGTCAGGTCAATGTCGACCGCTAGAATCAGATGCACCTCTCCGGTGCCAGTAACACTAAGCGCATCATCCGCTTGGCGAGACGCACCATCGAGCGCTAGTGTAAGCACACCGCTGCCGTTATGGACAACCGCCAGTGCATCGACTGACTCATCAGCTGTATCTAGCACCCCTAGCGTAACGTCAGCATCACCGTTAACCGTTAACGTAGCGGTGGCGTCATCATTTACCAGCGACTCAAAGGCAATACCGCCTTTCATTTCAAGCGCTTGATCGGCATTCAGCGTCACATCCAGCAGCTGATTACTGCCTTCACCGGTCGTCAACTGGCCTTCTATAACGTTGGCCGTGTTACCCGTTTGCGCGTTAGGCGCGTCCCCAGTAGAGTTAATGGTGACAGAGCGCAAGTAAGTTTGTACCAGCGCCTCGTCTTTATCACTGGCTATCGAAAGGTTGACGTTGCCGGTTAAGCGCGCACCGCCTTCAAGGTTGAGAGTGAAGTTCTCAAGCTCTAAACCCTCCTCTAAGCGGTCAAAGGTAATGTCGCTACGTACCGTGGTACCCGCTTCCACAAAGACGGTTTGGTCAACGTACTCAACAAAGGCGTTGTAGATAACTTTGGCAATGCTCTCCGACAGGTTCTGGAACAACGCGTCGACGTTTGTATCCGACTGCAGCAGCCAGTCTTGAAGACGTAGGGAGTCAACATTGAACCCTCCCGCATCAATCGCTACCAGATCGCCTAGCGATGCAAACAGCATGTCTAGGGCGCTGTCTTCACCACCATTGACTAACAAGCCGTTAGCTTGTTCTGCGGTGGCAACCCCCAAAGTCTGGCCGTTACCCAGCTGCACCTCGATGCCAGGCAATAGCACCGTTGTTTCAGCAAGTTCAAGGTCTCCTACTACTTCTAAAGTGCCCCCCTCTGCCTCAACGCCTGCCATAGTAAAGCCAGCGTCGATATGCGCTTGGGTCAAGCCAGTAATATTAACGGTACCTTCCAACGCTGAGAGGCTACCCAGCGCCATAAACTGATCAGCGGTTAATGTAACGCTACCGCCCGGAGCCACTACTAAAGAGGCGCCGGATAGGTCGGTTGCCGCATCTAAGGTGATATCGCCTGCAGCCAAGCGCACTTCACCCAAAGAGACGCCTGCGTTTAGATCGCTTGCACTAAACGGCTCATCAGCAAGGCCTTCAAGGTTCAGCGTACCCAATACACCGGGGTCACTTACTGCAATATTTTCAATACCGATAGCGCCAAGCTGAGCCATGCTCAAGGTAAGGCTATGTTCTGCCCCATTACCGCCTTGGGCACCCAATACAACTGAATCCACATTGGTCAGTGTTGCGGCAGAAAGATCAACGCTGCCTTGAACCGTCAGTACGAAATCCGCATCGGGCTCGGCAGTGAATGATGTATTAGCGTCAGCCGTTAGGTCTTCCAACGTAAGCGATGTCGTATTTTCCCCGGCAGTAAACGCCAGCCCCGCTTCAGGAATATCCGAGACCGTTACCGTCAGCTCGCCAGTCACACCGGACGCATCTACCGTACTCAGACTACCTGGCAGAGCACCGCCAATAGTCAAGGCTGAATCGCTTTCGAGTACCAGCGTTTGAATATCACCCGACAACGCCTCAAGCAGGGCCGCACCGCCTTCAATACTCACCGTTGCCTGTGCTGCATTACCCAGGGTAATGCCTGCCAGTGTCATGACCTCACCGGCGGGCAGGCTGCCCTCAGCGTTGACCACGTTAATCACCGCAGTAGCACCCGCCCTGGCAAACTGCGCGTTCACAGCCCCCACCGAGTAACCAAACATCGTGTCGTTAATCACTTCCAACGACAGCTCGACATTGCGGTTAACGTTGCCAAGCGTTAGCGTGCCATCATAGTTGCCCTGCAAACCCAACGTAGTGACATGCTGGGTCACCGCCGACGACCAAAAGGCTGCAGCCTCGCCCATTTCAGTGACGATATACTGCTGCACACCACGGGTGACCAAGCCCTGCTCAGCACTGCCGACTGAGCCATCTTCGCCAATTTCAACATTGACACGCACCGGCTGACCCATGGTGCCGTTACCATAAATACCTTGGGCAAACTCAAAGTTAGCCAGCGCCAGCCCCTCTACAGGGCCACCAACGGACGAAAAGTCAACCAGGAATTCGCTCGGCTGCCCGCTGGACATACCTACCGCAATCGCACTGCCGCCCTCAATGGGGCGCATGAACTCATCCAAGCCACCTTCAACAGGCGTGAAAGTAAAGCCTTCACTGCCCACGAACTGCAGCGCATTGGAGAGTGTGCTGAAAGGCTGAACCTCAGTGCCATCAACATCCGTATCCCAGCGATAGACATCATACGACTGGGTGTCTTGAGGACGGTTATAGCCACTAGGCCCACGTACAACGCCTACGTTAAACCAATCATTGAGGGAACTTGCATCGCCGTCCTGAACCAAGAAATCCTCAGACAGCGAGCCACCGTAGTAGACGTTTCCGTCGATCACGCTGCGGACTTGATCGTTGGTATTAAACGGGTCGAACTGACCACCTGCCTGGGAAATCACTACACGGCCAGAAGGTAAATCAAAGCTGGTGCTATCCTGCTTGGTCACACCTGCAGGTGCTACCAGCGTGTGTAACTGTTCGGCCGTCAGGCTGAGCTGAACGCCGTCGCTCACCTCTAGCTGTAAATCGATATTCGGGGCCAGCGATGAAACACCCAGATCATCTAAGCTGACATCGAAATAACGCTGACCATCAAAGATAAGGGTGTCCGCGCCTTCCCCTGTCACGACGATTTTCAGCTGGGCATAGCCACTCAGCGCGCCGCCATCAACAGAGAAATCAACACCGCTATCAATCATCTCACGAAGCTGAACGTCAGTAAGCGTGAGCACTGGATTAAGTGACGGATTTGCGCCGTCAAGCACCGAAATATCATTGCCCAACACGACCTGCTCAACACCGGTTAATTCGACATTGCGCAAATCCACGGGGCGATTCACCAACAACGTCAGGTTTTCACCCTGCAGGCTGGAACCCTCTGACAGGGTGAGCAAACCATCTTCTGGCGATGCACCAAGCACAACCGTATCGCTGCCGCTACCGGTATTGATAACCATCGACAGCGTATCGGTTTGGTAACTGTCAAGCGTCAGAGTATCGTCGCCATCACCTGTGGTGATTTCCAGGCTTTCACCACTAGCGGTAATATCATTGTTACCACCAGCAACAGTCAGCTTAACCGACGCTGACTCCAGCACGGTAAGCGTGTCATCGCCCGTACCAGAAGTAATATCCGCGTTAACTGCGCCGTTTGTCGTAACACTGTTGTCGCCATTACCCAGGATGGCTTCAAAATGCTCAGCAGTATCCACCGTAATGGCGTTGTCACCATCCCCTGCGGTTACCACCAACTGATCACTCTGCTGCGCCATCAACTGGTTATTGCCCGCACCCAACGCAACCTGTGCATTAGCCACGGTAAGGTTCAAACGGTTATCGCCGTCTCCCAGCGTAATGTCGGCTTCTTCTGCGGTCACAGCAAGCTCGTTATCACCCTCTTGTTCGGTAATGAGAGCACGTTGTGCCGTGACTTGGTAATGGTTGTTCCCACCACCTCCTTCCAAGCTGACGAGCTGTTCAGCCGACACGTTGAAACGGTCATCCGCCACCGTGCCAAGGAACGTCACTTCGTTAGAGCCCGATAGCGTGAGCGTTACCCCACCGGTATTTGCCGAGGCATCGATCAAAACAGGCGTGGTATCGAAGAACGAAGGATCCAGGTCTTGCTCAATAAACAGACGAGCGTTCCCTGTTACTACCAGCTTATCCAGCTCACCGCCAAGGTCTGCACCACGTAAAAAATTGGTACTACCCACTGACTCCACATTAAGCGTATTGCTGTTATGCGCAATGCTCAGTTGGCCTTCGACGCTCACGCTGTTCAGGACTAGCTGAATCCCTTCGGCTTGAGTGCCGCTGTAGGTCAGCCGAACATCCTGTGTAAAGCCCCCGTCAAGAATAGTTTCAGCGCCATTACGTATACCGCTTAACATTAAAGGCCCAACGTGCAGACCGGTGAAAGCATCGTCTCCTTGGGTCACCACCAGTTTGACGAGATGTTCCGCACGGGAAAGGTCAATGAACGACCCGGCTAGCGTATCAATACCGTCATCGTCGTCATCGGGATCAAGGAAATCGGGATCCGCCAGGTTTTGAACCTGAACTTCCTGAATGAAGCGTAGCGCCAACGGCTGAGCAAACAATCCCTTGGCATCGATTTCGAGTACGTTATAACCGCCGCCCGCATCGATAAAGGCTTGGTGCAGTAAGTCTAGGTGGCTGACCATGATCGTATCGTTACGACCCGTCGTGAAGCCCGACTCATCGGTACCACCGTTATTAATCGTGGGGGTCAGAATGATGGGGTCGCGCGTCGTTATCACACGCTCGTCGGTGACGTACTGTTTCAAATCCACCAGTATCGGTTGCCCGGTGGTTTCATCCAGCACGGGGTTGCCATCGGCATCCCTTAGCGTCACTTTTGGCCAGGTACGCTCTTCGACTTCAAATAGTCGAGACACGCCTTCGGCATCGAACAGTAACGTGGTGAGATAGTCGAACTGCTGGGCCGTCAGGCTCACCTGACCATCGACCACTTGACCACCATCAATATTCAAAACAATAGAGTAATCGCCGGTGTAGTCACCCAGCTTGTTATATTCGACGACTACCGAACCATTTTCATTGACCGTGATGGTATTACTGTCGCCTTCGACGACCTCAACATTGTCGCCACTTAGCTCACCCAAGTCTAAGGCGCCTTCCCCTTGAAGCAGATCCAATATCCCTGCCTGGGTAATCGCTTCAAACTGGGCTAGCAGTGCTGCCAAGCCATCTGCCGATATATCGGACAACTGCGGCAGCAGTGAGTCACTGCCAAAAATCTCGCTTAACGGTACACCCTCGCCCGTTGCGGCATCCCCCCAATAAGTCGTTTTTACCACAACAGGATCGATATCTGTCGTTACTGACTCAATCGTTTCTGTGCTTGTAGGTGCGGTTAAGCTGAATGAGGGCACACCTTTTAGAATGGAATCAGCGACAGTGTCTTCGTTCACCACCGAATCTTTAGAGATAACGGCCAGTAAGTCTTTCGGGTCATGGGAAAGCGCAGCGTAATTAACGTTGTTACCCAGCAAATCTCCCAGAATTTCTGAATAAGCCACTTTATTTTGGATGGTGGCCAAATCATCGTTCTGAGCGCCGTTCACAATGGCAAAGGCCAGGTCAGCTAGTGTGTGCTCACTGTTAGTCCAGAACTCCACTTCACTGGGCGCCGCTTCACGTTTAAAAGCAGAAGCATAAATGGCGGTAATGACCTCAGCCCGGCTCATGCCCCCATAGAGTGATTGGTTTTCTGGGCTAGCTGCAAAAGCAGCAGAGATAGATTGCCACTGCCCGTGCATCTCCAACTGATTAACCCAGTACGCCAACCCATCTGGATCAGCGGGGCGCTGATAGTAGGCGATGTACATTTTGTGAACCAGCTGCTGGATTGACGTTAAGCTCATGTTCCCTTCCCCTTCCCGAAAGCAAATAAACAAATGATTTATTTGCGTTTTTTAATTCATACGTTTTGCGATACGAACAACAGGTGGTTAAGTAGCGGCCACTGCTTGGGCCTCACTTAACGCCCAGCACTGACAAAGCGGTTTGTCAAACAGACAGACAAGAGAACACCAGCGTGCTTTAGCACGCTGGTTGCTGACTTGCGTTGACCCACTCCGATTTTTCACACTTGCCGCCCTCTAACTTCATAACTCTTCATCACGGCCACCAATAGCGTATCGAAGGCCGTGCTGCGCACATCCAATGTAGTGATGACCTAGATCACTGCCGCCTCGTTGTTTAAAACAACTATCTAGTAGCAGTATCTTGTTTTTTTTGAGTTTTTTGGCATTCCAAACGGTCAAACAAAGGCTTCGTTCCCAGCAATCCGGTGGCCAAAAAAATCAAACATAAGCGTTCACTACACCAACGATTAAAGATGTGTCGAATTGTAATCTAAAACTTACACTACTAGATCGTTACTGGAAAGCCCTTAATCGCTTTTGTTAGATGATTAACCTGCGCAGGTACCTTGATACTTCTTTCGATATTAGAAACCTAACCCCCAACACCCCATCCATAGACTGAAACTATCAACGTGCTTGCCACAGCAAGCATTGATGAATGATTGACGTTTCAAAAAAACGTAAGTAACCGAATGTTTTTATTCAAGTTTACTAACCACCATTAAACCCAATGACTACTGTCGTCTTCGCAACGATGTAACTTATGAAAGCGCTGAACAATTCGCCTCCGAGCAACAGGAGCGGTCGATACGCCCCGAGCAGTGTCGTTGCGATCACTTTGGCCACTACCGGTGGCTTTACAGCCGAACAAACGTGTTGATGCAGCGACTCTTTAAAAGGGATGAGAAGAGTAACAAGAAGCTATTGCAACTGCTTCCACTCAGCGCCACAACAGGGTGACGGATAGACGTCAGGCTGGCGCTTCGGCGGGGAGAGAGGGGGTAGCGAGCTAACGCACTTCGCCAGGAGTCAGACCGAAGCGGCGTTTGAAAGCTCGATAGAACCAGGAAGAGTTATTAAAGCCGGCATCGTAAACGATATCTGCGACCTTTTTGTGGTCTTGTGCGGGGCTATTCAAACACTTGAAAACCCGCTCCAGGCGCAACCCCAATACGTAGTCAGTAAAACTCTAGCCTTCCTGTTCGAACATGGCACGAATGTAGCCGGGCGAAACGCCGTGCCGTTTTGCCAGCCAGCCAAGAGAGGTGTCGCCGTGACATGCACTCAGACGCAGGTCAGCCTTGACTGCGCGCAGCTTGGCCTGCTTGAGGCCGCGATGCCGGGCGGTGATTTCAATGTCGCGTGGTGCACCAACCGAGAGCGCAGCAAGATCTAACGGCCTGTTGGTATCCGCGAGGATGTTGTAATCTTGCGGCGCTGGCGCCCTAACCAGGTCGATTGCACACTATGTCAGATGGGTGAACGTCTCCCGCGCCAGACGTGGTGACTTGTTGGTGCGTTCGAGATCACCAACCAATGGCCCTAGTAGCGAGCGCGAGAAGCAGATATTCAGCATGTAGGTCTGACGTTGAAAATGGCCGTTTTTCCACTATGATCACGCGGGTTAACATCCGCCCCTTTCATTTTAAGCGATCCTTGGATAATCCAGCGCTCAGTTAAATTTGTATATGAATGAGTGTCCAATATTGAATATTCGAATGTGCGCTTGTCGATAAAATCAGTCGATAGCCCTTGGCAAGATGCCCTGGTCACTTTAACCCAGCTACTTCATAAGCGCTTTGGTGAGTTGCCCGACTGGGCGCAGCAGCGCATTGAGGAAGCCGATGAAACACAGCTAGAGCGTTGGGCTGACGAGGTACTGGACGCTCATAGCCTGGATATCCTCTTAGGCAGCCACTGAATAACGTTCAAACGCTGCGCGGCAAGCCCCACCAAAACGCGTTTTCTTTCATACGCTGATAGACCCCGATCGCGAGTGCGTCGGGGTTTTGCGCCAGGGTCAACACTGACACGTTGCTATCCCAGCAAAATAGCCCCTATTGAGTCGATTTTTCCCCGCGATAGCGTGATCGACGACAAACGCTTACCGCTAATGATGAGCCCCTAGGTGGCGTGCAATGAGCGCTCTCTTCCTTGTCAGTGCGTCAGCGCACGTACGGCTAGCAATCCCCCTGCTCTTCAATAACCGGCACGAACGGTATATAGCCACTCAGTATGACCCCAGAGGCTTCCCTAACAGAGCATCGCCGCATGGTCAGTGGATCGCCTCTAAGGGCCAAAATCAAACTCCAGGTCGTCGTCGTTATCACCAAACAGGTGGTCGAGGTGGTCGCCAAGGTTCTCGGGCGCGGTGGCTTGGGTGTCGCGCAGGTGCCGGGTATGCAGGCGCTGCACGGTGGCTAGCCGGGGCATCGAGTAAAGCTGGCCGTAAGCCAGGGTGAGCGCGCCACTGGCGCGTAGGGCTACAAAGGCCGCGTCGTCTAGCCGGTTCAGGGCGGTTTCATCGACTTTTAGCAGGCCTTCCAACGGCCGGTGGCCTTCTTCGGTTTCTATTTGAATGGCCCAAGGGGTGAGCAGCTGAGCCTCGTGGAGTGCCTGCACGGCACGCTGGGTTTTTAGCCGTTCATGCTCCACCGTTTTTAAGCGCTTCAAGCGCGCTTGGGTGGCCGGAGTGAGCTGGCCTTGGTCGTTGACAAAGGCGTGGTCGCCGGTGGTGTCGTCATGAACGGCGTGGCTGGCGTGGTCGACACATAGCACGCGCTGGTCGCGGCCCAAGTGCTGGCTACGGCCAAGCAAAAACGGGTAGCTGCGCAGCACCAGCGGTAGGATCTCGCCACGCCAAAAACCGTTCTCGGTAATGTACAGGTTAGCCCCAGGGCGCAGCCCCAGCACGCCCGCTAGGCGGGGCTGGCCTTGCTGCTCAATAAACGCAGCGGGAAACTGGTGGCTGGTGCGGGCCAGTTCGCTGGCCAGCAGCGGCAACACATGTTGGCTACGGGCGAAGTGGAGGTCTTGATGCTCGCTCCAGCTACGGGTGGCGTGGGTTTCCGGCAATACCGGGGTGACGGATGACATAATGCAAACTCCTTTGTGGGTGTAATCCTTGAGCATGATAAAAAAACCCCACCCTGAGAACAGGGTGGGGTTCATTGGTTCTCTCTTTCCCAGGGGCCGCCGGGGTGGCCCCTTCGAGAGGTCAGGCGTGAGCGGGTACCCGCCCGTTGCCTAGGTTATGGTGCTAAAACTGGATCAGTGTAGAAGCTTGCCGGAATACCGGTGAGCTCTACATCCTGCGGGTCGATATCAGCCACTACACGGCCAGTCGCCCCTTCCAGGTTACCGCTCTGGGCATCGTACTCAACCGTGATCTGAAGGTCGTTCAGGTCAGACACGGTGAATGAAGTACCACCATAAGCAATGTCGTATTCGGCGTTGGCAAAGCCATCGTTTATGCTAGTGATAACGAGGCTGTCTGACAGGCTAAGCTCCAGACGGCTGCTGTCGCCAGTATTAATACGACCCAGGATACCAGTGTTGATGACGATTGGGTCTTCACCACCTACACCATCATCAATAGTCACGGTGAAACCAGCGCCCAGCTCATTTGTGGTTCCATCGGCCAGATCCTGGTCGAAGTCGATGCGCAGGTCGAAGGCACCCGAGCCCACGTCGTACTGCTCATTCAGTGCGATTTCAGTGAAGCGCAGTGCCGCCGCTTCAAACGCAGGCTCAGGCGCCGGTGCACCGTCAGTCCAGACCGGCGTATCAGCTTCAAACGCTTGGCCAGTAGTTACAGTACCCAAGCTATCGCCGAACAGGGCTTCCAGAGCAGCGTCCGTACCGAACAGATTGTTGATCTCGGCTGCATTTGGGATCCGTGATGTACCGTTCTCAATGAACGTTACCGTACCACCGAAGAGATTCGCGAAGTCAACAATGTCCAGCTCGACATTCTCAGCCACTTCGAAGGTAAAGCCTTCGTAGCCGACCAGCTCACCATCAACGAAGGTAAACGTTGCATTGTCCAGATTCAGCTCGCCTTCGCCTACCGTGGTGTCTTCGTTGATCTCGATTACACCGGGCAGCTCGTCGCTGACAGTAATGCCAGAGAAGTTTACTGCGCCGCCATCCAGAGCCGCTAAGGCAGCTGCCAGATCCGTCACACGTACCGAGCTTCCGCCGGTGACCGCCAGCTCATCACCCTGTGCGGCGGTGATCACCAGATCGGTGCCAGAGAGTTCGAAACCAACAGGCAGGTCAGTTACATCGACCGCCGTGATATCGAACTCGAAGTCGCCCGTGACAGCAACTTCAGCGGCCGCCGGTGCAAAGACACCGGTGAATACGCTGTTGGCGCTGAGTGCGATGGTGAGTGTCGCAGCGACGCCAGAAAGATCGGCACTGCTGCCGCCGTCGATTTCTACGGTAACGTCACCATCACCTGTGATAGCCAGCGCGTCTGCCTGCTCGTCAGTCACGACCAGCGTGGCATCGGTGCCTACTTCAACGCTTGTGGCATCGAAGTTGGTCGCGGCGCTGGCATCCAGCGTGTACTCGCCGTCAACAGATTCAACGATGACCGCTGCCGTGGGCAGACGACCCGCTGCGTCTAGCGTGGCATCTGCTTCCAGTAACAGCGTAGTGGCTGCCGTAATACCCGACAGGTTTGCCGCCGGAGTGGCATCCAGATCCGTCACGATGACCGAACCGGCACCGTCGATGGTCAGGCCGTTGGCCTGGGCCGCCGAGAGTTGCAGCGTAGCGCCTGCAGCAACGGTGATAGTTTCCACCGCGTCGAAACTGGCGGTGCTGAACAGCGTGAGCTCGAAGTTACCGGAAACCAGCACGTTCGCTGCGCCGATGCTGCCGCCGAAGACCACGTCTGCTGACAGTGCCAGCTCGGTATCCGCCGTGATGTTGCTGAAGTCGGCGTTGTTGTCAACGTCAGGATCGTTGCCGAACTCAGACAGCTCGATGACCACATCGCCTTCACCAGAGGCGGCAAGCTCGTTGCCTTGCGCCTGGGTCATGCGTACCGCTGCGCCTTCTGCTACCACAAAGCTGCCGGGTAGGTTGGCGGGCACGGTGTCGGTGGCATCGCCAAGGTCGCTGATATCCAGTTCGAAGTCGCCTTCGACCGTGACCTGAGCGGTGGTGTTGAAGTTACCGGTGAAGTTAACGGCTTGTTCCAACTCCAGTACGGTGTCTACCCCGATGTTGCTGAGGTTGATAGCCGCTTGAGCAGCACCCAAGTCCGCTAAGCGCAGTACGCCGTCACCGCTGGCGTTGAGGCCAGAGACGTTGGCACTTGCATCCATATATAGCTCAGCGCTTGCTACCAGTATCAGCTCTGCCGGCTGTGTGGAGAAAGCACCGAACAGGATGAACCGGCCTTCGCCGTCAAGCGTCAGTACCTGTTCAGTGCTGCCACCCAAGTTGCCTTGGAATAACACGTTCTGATCGAAGGTGACCGTTTGCTCGGCTGTCTCGACAGTCTCTAGCGTGTTGTCAGACAACAGCAGGTTGCCCGACTCTTCTGCTGCTAGGGTGCTGCCGCCATTGACAACGTCAACGCTGTCGACGGTGAACGGCAGTTCCGCATTGGCGCCAAGAACTAAGTTAACCAGCCCAATGTTATCAAACTGGCCGATATTATCGAACTCGTCTTCCGCCGCCTCAATCCCTTCAATACCGCTAAAGGCTTGTTTAAACGCCGCCAGGATGGCATCCACATCGGTGAAGTTAGTGACGCTGTTGTTCACCGTGACTGCCCCCGCAACACCGTTCAACGTGTAGTTGATGGTGATGGACTGCTGGCCTGCGTTGGAGTCCGCTTCGGTGATTTGAACGGAGCGTAGTTGTTGGCCCACAGTGTCGATCAGCACGCGGCCTTCGCCGACGATGCGCTGTTCGTCCGCTTGGCGGGAGTTCAGTGTTAACGTAGCGTCTTCAGCGACATTGAAGTTAATACCATTTCCTAGGTCGGCACCGCTTTCCAGGGTGATGTCGGTGGCAACAGCGGCAAATGCTACAACGCTGAGCGCGATGTTGCTGAGATCGATATCCGCCGGGCCTTGGCCCAGGTCACCGATATTCAGCGTGCCCGAACCGTCCACTGTACGGTCGTTGGCCTGCTCCGCGGTCAGTTCCAGGGTGCCCCCCCCAAACACGGTAAAACTAGCCGTTTCCGCTGGGGTCGCCGTATCAGCGTCACGGTCATAATCAATAAACGTGCCCTCAACATTAACCGTCGCTGCCGAAACAACTATATTAGCTATACCTAAATCAAGTGCATTGAGTGTGAACTCGTTAACGGTACCACTACCCTCAATGAAAGCATTCACGGTACCGACACTGCCCTCACCCGTTAGGATATTGCGAAGATCCGCATTGGGGGTATTTTCCAGGTCGTCGACAAACACATTACCTATCATTCCCCCAATAGCAGGGCCAACGCCCTTAACGGTCACGCCATCCAGTTGGCTGGCAATGCTGTATAGCTGATACTCACCAATATCCACCGTAAACGCACCAAAATTGACGGAAGTCGTATTGGTAGATGCATTCCCGGAAAGAATCAGATCCCCTGCTATATCTGCCTGCACATTAGCGAGGTCTATCAAAGCGCCCGTGTAGTTTGTTACATCGACGTTACCGGTGGCGCCGGTAATGGTGAGGCCAACCGTTTGCGCTTCCGGGTTCTGAACCATCATCTGGTCAGCGGAGAGTGTCAGGTCGGTCTCACCGATCTGCAGTTCCAGCGCGCCGGTCAGGACTGTTTCAGCAGCCAGTGTGATCGCGGCGGCGTCGGCCAGGGTGACCGTGCCACCGCCGGTGTTCTGAATGCCGGAGAGGTCAACTGGCTCGTCGCCCAGCTCGGTGATAAACACTTCGCCTTCGCCAGTGATATCCAGGTTATCAGCCTGTTCAGCAGTTAACGTGATGGAAGCACCGGCAGCCACTTCCAAGGTGCCACCCGTAATAGTTAATTCATCCAAGTTTGCGAATGTGGTTTGGCCAGCTATTAAGACCGTATTGCTGCCTAAGTTGAGCGTTAAACTACCGCCGTTCAGGGCGACTGCTTCGGTGAACACAAGCTGGCTTACTTCTCCCAACCCTTCACCCTCACCTTGGCCTTGACCAAAGCTTGACATGTTAAACGTCCAGCTACCGCCGGTTTCTAGGGCCAGATTCTCACCATTGAGCACTACCGTGGTTTGCCCTTGACCACTGGTAAAGACGAAGCTCTGGGCTACTTCCGATAAGTGGACGTTTAGTTCACCTGCAAAAAACGTAGCGTCGAGTGTTTCTAGCGTTGGTGCCACAATACCTGGGTTAGCGGTGAGAGCGTCACTAATCGCGCTATCCACTCCCAGATTAATCACAGCAAGATTTTCATTAATGGGGAAAGGCTGTAAAGGACCGCCACCCTCGCCTTCTATGCCACCTGGGTCAATCACCAAGCCAGAATTATCGAAAATATCAATATGTGAGGTGCCGATTAATGCTGGACTACCCCCCGTCAGGGTATAAGTACCGCTGAAGCTTGAGGTATCTAACTCAAAATCAAGGCCACCTGCATCAATGCTTTTAACGGTGATGTCATTGTCACCTTGCAGCTCTAAAGTGGCGGTATCCACTGTGTCACCACTGGTATCGACCGTGTCGTCGCCGGCAAAAGTGATGGTCTGGATATCTAGCGCCGCACCGGAGTCACCTCCCGCTGCATCAATCAGTCCCCCGGTCTTCAGTACTACGGTTCGCAGGTCGTTCCGCTCAGTGCCACTGGAGATGTTGCCGATG
>Ga0209345_10000843_pt1 | contig 39515 bp, 62 predicted proteins | sample Cruoilmetagenom7_FD_187294 | JGI IMG/M metagenome (GOLD analysis project Ga0209345, IMG submission 187294) | Oil polluted marine microbial communities from Coal Oil Point, Santa Barbara, California, USA - Sample 7 (SPAdes) (version 2) | ecosystem: Environmental > Aquatic > Marine > Oil seeps ...
TCACAGCAGCCAGTGTGGTTGGCCACCTCGTGATTGAGGGGAACATCGACAAGGCGAGGGAGTCAGTCAAGGCCCTTGTAGTAGGCAGGGTGATGGAAGACGAGGAGCCGGAGGGCGACTAGTGGCGCGGAATGCTAAGTACAGCTTTAAGGATCTGACCTATCAGGATCTAACTGGTGAACCTGCGAAGGATTTCAACAACAGTGAGATCGTGGGCAGTTGCTTCCATCAACATGAGCCTGACACAAAGGTATTCCCTGCCGGCATGACAGGGGTTACCTTCCAGAAGTGCAACTTGGACAATTGCCATGTACCTGTGGGGAACACAGTGGAGGGGGGTTGCCACAGATGGGTAGCCAAGCAGAATGATGGCGAGATGTGGTTTGTGGATAATGACATGAAACCCTTATCTCCTACGTCACCCAGCTACTATACGCGCCTAAAACTCAGCGTTGATCCTGCTGGTATCCCGGCGTTGCCTCTGGCTGAATCGGTGCTGGAAACCAAACAGAAAGAGTTGGACGAGAGTAAGGAACTGGCATTGAAAGCAGCTGAAGATATTTGGATTGCGGCTAACCTGGGGGGCAAGTAGTTGGCAACAAAGTATGTTGACGCTGCGTCAGCTGGTGGGGGCGATGGTACTACCTGGGACCTATCGGGAGCTAACGCGGCCTATACCGAGGCTGAGTGCGAGACCTTCTTGGAGGGTGCCGTAGCTGCGGGAGATGATATATGGGTAATGGATGGCACATATACCCTGGATAGTGCTATCGATTGGAACCTAAGAGATGGGACGGCAATAGCACCCATCTATATTATCGGGGTAAAATCGGGCACCACAGCTACCCCGCCAACATATGCTGACTGGGCGGTGGCGGATGCTGATAGGCCAGTGTTTGCCTGTGGGGTGAATGATTTTCGCACTAGTGATTTTGTGCATATTCTCAATTGCCAATTCACCACGAGTGATACCTATGGGATCTACCTGGGCACGAGCTGCTTGCTCCAGAACTGCAAAATCACGCAGGGTTCAGGCAGCGCATATGAAGCTATCAGGGCTGGTATTGGCAGTCGTATCGTGAACTGTGAAATTACCAGCAATGCAGGGGAAGGGATATATGGCGCATTCGACACTCGCGTGCTGTTTTGTTATATCCATGATTGCAGCACTTATGGATATAATACGGTCTACGATAGTTCCGTGCTCCTATTCAATGTCTTCGATACTTGCACGACAGCAGGCATCAACATAGGAGCGAAGCAGTACAGCACCTACGTGAACAACACGATATACAACTGCGGCAGCGGGATCTTAGGGTCAACAGGATACAGTGCCTTGGGGATAAACAATATCATCAACGATAACACAACGGGGCTGAACTGGACTACTGAGACGGATGATAATGTCTGGATGTACAACAATCTTGAGGGGAATGGGACGGCTCGGACAAACGTGGATCATACAAATGTGTACATCAAAGACAATTGGGCGACTGCGGTGGATCCCGAGTTTGACAATGCTGCTGGTGGGGATTTCTCCTTGGAAGACAACCAGGGATCTTGTATAGACGCGGGGATGAGCATAACGGTAGGGGTGGGATAAGTGGCTTCTACCAACAACCAGGGGGCCTGGGGGGCGCTGGATCAGGGGGCTTGGCAGAATACGTCTGCGTCGGGGGCCCCAGCAGGGGGGAACCCTTGGTATGCTTATGCACAACAGTAATGAGGAGTAGGTGAATGCCTGATATGTGGATGGACGTTGATGCGGCCTTGGCAGAAGTGCCTGTCAATATTTTGCCGTTGATTGATGATACTGATTTCAAGACCAGGGAGACGGGCGTCACATATGATCAAGCGGGGATGGATTTGGTGTGGAACTTCTGCACCACGGCGGGAGCCATGACGCAGACAGCGGTAACGCCGACCACTGGGGGAGACTATGATTGGGCGCATCAAGGGGACGCCATGTTTTCAATTGAAATACCAGCCAGCGGTGGTGCCAGTATCAACAATGATACAGAGGGCTTTGGTTGGTTCACAGGGTTTGCCACAGGTGTTTTGCCATGGCGAGGGCCAACTATTGGCTTCAGGGCGGCAGGGCTCAACAACTTGCTTATCGACTCTGCCTACAGTGCAACACGAGGCTTGACGGGTACATCTGTTCCCGATGCGGCAGCTGATGCAGCTGGAGGATTGCCTGTTTCCGATGCTGGTGGGTTAGACCTAGATACACAGATAGGGACAGACATTGACGCAATCCTGGTAGATACGAATGAAATGCAAGGAAAACTGCCTACAAATAAGTTTATGGGTAGTTCTGATGGGGCAGATGACGATGGAACGCTGAATAGTATCCTGACGGATACAGGAACCACATTGCCAGCAACATTATCCACAATAGCAGGATATATTGACGCTGAGGTAGCCGCCATCTTAGCAGATACTGAAGATTTACAAACTCAGATAGGCACTGCCGGCGCTGGGCTGACTGATCTCGGCGGGATGAGTACGGGGATGAAAGCCGAGGTGAACGCGGAATGCGATACAGCGTTAACTGATTATGACGCTGTTGTTCCTGCGGATCTCCCGGCGAATTTCGCTGATTTGAGTATTACGGTGACCACTGGAAGAGTGGATCTCAATGCAATAGAAGGATCAGACGCAACTACGCAGATAGAGAATTCTAGCTATGCGGGCGCTCAAAGTGCTTTAGAGAATAACAATCTCGATCACCTCTGTAAAACCTCGACGATATCAGCAGATATGACCTCGGAGGTTGCGGATAACACCATCATTTCGCGGATAATATCTAACGGTGATACCTCAGTATTTGTGCCTAGCACAGACGGGTTGCAGCCTCATAGGGATGAAGTAGTGGCGGGACATGCGTTGTTAGCTACGCCTGCCCAGGTGAATACTGAGGTGTCAGACGTGCTGAAGACAGATACGATATCAGAGATGGCTCAGGGAGCGCCACCAGTAGACCCCACTTTTGAGGAGGCTGTCAATTATATCTATCGTAAGTTGAGGAACAAGACAGAGACAACAGCTACTGAGGATGCCATGTATGACGACGCGGGGACGGCCAAGTTGATGAAGGCAACGATTAGTGATGACGGCACGACATTCACGAAGGGCGAATATGGGACAGGAGCTTAAGGGTGGCAGTCGATACAGAGAGCAAGCGTCGTTCGGTAACGGACCTGTTCCTCTACGTACTGCCCCCGGTGCCAGATGGCACGATAGGGGCCACGGATCGGCAGCAGGCAGCGGGGATCTATTCGGGAATCGCGGCATCGGCTCCAGCGGGGTTACTGTCAACGGCGACGATCACAGTAGCGACGCAAGATCGCAGTGTGACAGCGGCGTTACAAAGCCGAAGCGGTACAGTAGCGACTCAGGGGCGTAGCGTAACAGTGACGGCGAGGACATCATAAATGGAAAAACTGACAGTGATGAAGAACGAGGAAGGCGTCAATGTCGACCTCCAAGTGAATGATAGTGCCGGTAGTGGTAAGGACTGCTCCAGCTTCACAACCTATAAGCTCCAAGTGTGGGAGCCTGGGCTCGATCCGGATACCTCCGCAAACCTCACTGTCGATTCCACTATGGCATGGACAACTGACACCACAGGGGATGGATACTACACAATAGCCAATGGCGATTTTGACACTGGGCGCGTGTATATGGGGCGAGTGTATCTGGCAAAGTCAGGCACCGTAGAGATACCCAAGGTGTTTATGTTGGCAATTGGCTGGGGGACATGGTATTGCACGGTTCCGGAACTGAAGAGCGAACTGGATATCACTGGCGACGAGGAAGACGATATCCTAGAAGCGGTTTGCGAGGAAGTGCGCTACTATATCGACAACTACTGCGATCGAACTTTCGTAGCGACGACTGCTACACGATATTTCGACGGCAGCAGCAGCCCGCTGTTTCTGAATGACGACCTCGTATCAGTGACAAGCCTCAGTTTAGATGAGGATTCCGACGCAACCTATGAGGCATCATTGACGGAGGATACGGATTACCGCCTGTACCCGTTGAATACAACACCAAAGACTTACATCAGGACCATGTCGTCGGGTTCTTATTCTGGGTTTGCCGCTGGGGTAGATGCCGGGGTGAAGATAGTAGGGTCGTGGGGGTATGCCTCGGCGGCGCCCAAGCCTGTCCGGAGGGCAGCCAAGATCATGGCTGCGCGGATGTACAAACGGAAGGATACGGCCTTCGCTACCATTAAAGGGGGGGCTGAGATGGGCGCGGTAGAGGTGCATCATGGGCTGGATCCTGACGCGAAACTGCTACTGTCTCATTATCGCAAAATGCCATCGAGGGTAACGTAATGGCAAGTGGATCATCTGTAAATATAATGCTACTGGGCGGCGAACAGTTGGAGAAGAAGCTGAACCCCAAGGATACGCTGCGCCCCGGGGTCAAGCATCTGTTTGACAAATCTACGATGTTGATCAAGCGGCAGGTGATGACTTACTCGCCTGTCCAATACGGCGTATTGAGAGCAAGCTGGCAAGCAAGCGTAGATGCTGCAATGATTCCTCTATGGGGCAAGGTGGGCACCAACGTACTCTATGCCTTGCCGTTGGAGGAGCGGGGCAAGCAGGGCAAGGCACACCCGCGAGGAGTGGGGCGGATACCCTTCTTGGAGCCTGCGGCAGCCGACACCAAGGACAAATGGATGGGATGGATAGGCGAGGCAGCGGTCAGTATCGAGAAGGAGTTTGATAGTCGATGAGTATGGCATCACAGACAGTCAAGGCCGGTATCAAGACGCGGCTGGAGACTATATCCGGCTTGCGGGTATATGCGGATGCTCCGGACAGCATCAACGAACTGCCGGCGGCTTATATCGTGCAGAAGGCTCCTGCAATCCCCTTGACTATGGGGGAGTCTACAGTGGCTGTAGATTACGACGTGATTGTGCTGGTATCGAGGGCTGGTGACGTAGATATGGGGCAGCAATCCTTAGACCCCTACACAGATGCAACAGGAACCTACTCGATACGGGCAGCGATCAATGGAGATAGGACGCTGAACAGTAGCTGCGCCTGCGCGTGGCTGCTCCCTCCATATGATTACGGAGGGTTGGAATATAACGGGGCAACGTTCATGGGGTGTAAATTCCCTATTCACGTAGTGGGAGATGGATAAATGGCGATTAAGGCAGCGGTAAACGCGGAGGTATTCCAAGATGGGTATGACATTACGGGGTATTCAAACAAGGTATCCTATAGCGGGAAGCGCGATCTTGTAGATGTCACCACATTTGGGTCGGCAGGCCACGAGTATTACCCAATCATCTTTGCCGATGAAGCTACGATAGACTCCTTATTCGATGACTCGGCTACAGGGCCGCATACGGCAGCTACCGCAGCTCGGACGCGCACAACGGCAGGGGTACTGACGATTCTTCCGGAGGGTGACGCTTATGGGAATACCGCATTATTCGGCCAGTATTGGCAGGAGGATTATCCGATAACCTCCGATATAGGCGACGTTGTGAAGATGACACAGAGCTTCAAATTCCACGACAAGCCCTCGGTGGGCCAGTACAGTATACAGGAAGGTATCGTACTCTATCCCAAGACAGCGGTTACGGGTGATGGCAACGGCACAACCCAGACGGATACGGATCTGTATGGTACGCATACGGGATCTAACAATGCAGGGGTGTTGGCTGATTCGGCGTCGGCCTGGCGGGTGAATCAGCTGGTAGGTGGCACTGTATACAACAGCACTGACGGCAGTTCGGGCACGATTACAGCCAACACAGACACTACCGTAACAGCAACGCTCTCCGGAGGGACGGATGACGATTGGGATACCAGTGATGTGTATTACATATCAACTGAGGGATACACGGCAGCGTTACACGCCTTCAGTGTATCCGCGAGCGATACGATAGACGTATCGATCAGGCATAGCAATGACAACTTCGTTGGAGATGATACAGAGCTGGTGGCCTTCACTCAGATAGCGGCGTTGGGTCATGAATTCAAGTCGAATTCATCGACATTGGTGAAGCCTTATGTACGAGCAGTGCTGGACGTCACAGGAACCAGTGTATCAATTGAGGTTGCGGTAGAATTCAACAGACTAGGAGGATAACGAAATGGCAGTGAAGGGCACAGTAGGGGCTGGCGTTGATACCAGTATATCGCTTGATGACGCTGGCGGCGGGACGCTCAGGATACTACAAGCGGACGCCACCAAGGTGAGCGTAGAGACCAAGGGCCACGGACTTGTGGACGTGACGGCAATGGGTGATGCAGGGCACACCTATGCTTCCGACGAGCTGGAGGATTGCAGTTTCACCGTAGACCTGTGGCTCAACGATGTGGCGAATATCGGGTCGTGGACGGTGCTGGATGGGTTGAGGACGGCCACAAGCACGGCGAGTTTTGAGATTCACCCCTTTGGAGATACCACTGACTATCCCGAATTCACCGGCGAGTGTTGGATGGAGGATTGCAGTATAGAGTCGACGGTAGGTGATATCGTGAAAATCTCAGCGTCCTTCAAAGTTAACGGGTCCATGACCGTAGGCACAGCGGCATAAGGAGGGATATGGCGAAACTACCGAACAGGGCAGAAACCATCAAGGCGAGCAGGGACTTTGGGGCCCCTATGGGCTTGCTGGAGGTGGAGTTGCGGCGGTGGTGGAGTGCGGCAGATCAGGAGTATCTGACCAATCGGCAACTGACGTGCCAGATGAACACGGAGGCGGGGATGGACAAAGCCAAGCCTGATATCTCGGTTACAGTGGCACGGATAGACATGGCCGAGCGGGTATTGGCCGGATGGAATGTCGAGGGCGAGAAGGGGGAAGCTCTGCCCGTAGAGCGGCAATATATTGAGCAGCTGCCCTCGGATTGCCTGGAGTGGATACTTGAGGAATGGGAGGCGGAGCAGGATCGCCAAAAAAAAGCTTCGGGCTAGATGACCCTGATTTTGACAATCGGATACTTTATCGTTTGGAGGATATACCGGCAGGACGAAACCCTGTGTGGGATAAGATATTAGACAAGGGCATCCCCGATCTATGGGGCTATCATCGAGTGATGAAGGAGTATGGATGGATAGCATGGGAGGATTGGCAATGGATGCCCTTACTGGTGAAAGAGGGCCTGATGCGCTGCATCAATCTGGACAACGAATGGCAGAACAAGAAGCAGGAAGAGCAACGAGGTAGATAGTGTCGGCGACATTAGAAGTGCTGATTACAGCTCAAGACCAGGCATCAAAGGTTATGAGCAGTGTGCAAGCCAATGCGAAGAAAATGGGCGTTGGTATGGTGGCCGCTGGGGCAGCTATTACGGGCACTATGGCACTGTCAGTAAAATCATATGCTGCGGCAGGGGATGAAGTGGCCAAGATGGCCAAACGCACCGGATTCAGCACAGAGGCGCTATCAGAATTGAAATACGCGGCTGAGTTGAGCGGTGGCAGTTTGCAAGGAATAGAGAAGGGCTCGCGGCGTTTAGCATCGGCTATTCAGGACTCCAAGGATGGGCTAACGGAGAGCATAAGAGCCTTTGATACCTTGGGTTTAAGTTGGGAGGATTTGGCAACACAATCGCCCGAGGATCAAATGCTGGCTGTTCTCACTGCATTATCAGATATGGATGACGCTTCGACTCAAGCTGCCTTGGCCCAAGACCTACTAGGCAGGGCGGGAACGTCAATGCTACCGATGCTATGGGATGGCGCTGAAGGGCTTGAGGAGATGCGCAAAGAAGCGCATGAGATGGGCGTCGTATTTGATAAAGAGGCTGCGGAGAAGGCCGAACTGATGACCGATGAGATGCTAAGGGTAAAGGAAAGCATCAGAGGCGTAACAAATGCTATAGCAGAAAATCTCATACCAGCTATAACGCCTATGACGGACAAGATATCGGGAGCTGTTACCAAAGTATCACGATGGATGAATGAGAACAAGTCATTATCACGAGCTCTTGTGACAGTGACGGCGGCTGTAGGCGCGATATTGATCCCCTTGGGGACGATGTTGATATTATTGCCCAAGCTTGTAGCAGGCATTATGGCCTTCAAAACAGCAATAGCGGTAATCAAAAGCTTGACTGCTGCACAATGGCTATGGAATATCGCCTTGAATGCGAACCCTATTGGCCTGGTGGTGATAGCCGTCGCTGGGCTTGTGGCGTGGTTGGCGCTGTTGTGGAAGGCCTGGGACGATAACAGGGCAATAGCATTGGTATTGACCTATGTACTGAGTATGATGTTTGGCCCTATAGGGCCTGCGGTGATCCTGGTCATCAAAAACTGGGACAAGGTCAAGGCGGCGCTCAATACGTTAAAGGAAGGCTTTATGAGTTTTGTCGGTAAACTCAAAGAGATTTTTACGCCTATAGCAACCGTTGTGACTGCACCCTTCAGGGTGGCCGTTGCTGCTATCAAGTTGATAGTCGATAAATTAAAAGACCCCTTTGTGAGCTTCGTCAGTAAAATCAAGGATATCATGTCACCCATAGCGGATTTCGTGACAGCACCCTTTAGGCTGTCGTTCAATGCAGTACGGGCAATGTATAACGCTATGATCGGACATATCAGCGGGAAGACGCTATTCAATCTCCCTAAAAAGGAAGTTATGGGGCAAACCGTCTTCCCCGGATGGAAACTGGTATTGCCTAAGCTGCCTACCATTCCTGCGTTAGCCGAAGGAGGGATTGTGCGGAAGCCTACACTGGCAATGATAGGCGAAGGCGGGCCGGAGGCGGTAGTGCCTCTAGGCAAGAATAACATGGGGATGCAGGTTCATTTTCACGTAGGGGCCATGATGGGCACGGAACACGAGGCTAGAGAGTTCGCACGGATGATAAACACGTATGTCTTTGAAGAAGCACGGCTGGGGGGCTACTAGATGCCTGTAAATCAATTCCCGTACACCTTCCCGATATCGTGGGCAGGGCCTTGGCATATGGTCGAGGTGGATTGGGATAATGACGGTACGTTTGTTGGTGCCTATGATGATATCTCCACCGACGTGATGTATGTTGAGGTATCGAGGGGGAAGGACGAACGTCTGCCCTATGACCGCATCAAAGCCAATACTGGACGAATGGCGTTGACTGTCAAAAACACTGGCGGGAAGTACAACCCCGAGAATTCCGGTGGCGTGTTATACGGGAATCTATTGCCAAGGCGACCGGCGAGATTCCGTATCGAGTATGATGGTGTGGTGTATGAGCAATTCTATGGGTATATTGAGAATATCATCCCTCACCCTCACAAATCCGAGCAGACGGCGCGGATACTGTGCGTAGACGGCATGGATTATCTGAGCAGGGCCGACGTGCATGTAGTGTTACAGGAGGACCAATACTCAGGCACACTGGTAGGGCTGCTATTGGATTCTGCCGGTTGGTCCGCAACGAAGCGGAGCATTGATACAGGGATCAGCCTATTCTCTATCTGGTATGGCTATGGCAAAGGGCTGGACGAAATCCGCAAGCTGGAAGACTCGGACTTGGGATTCTTCTACATCGATGAATCCGGCAATGCGGTATGGGAAGACCGGCATTATCGGTTGGTAACAACGCGATGCAATACAAGTCAGGCGACTTTTACTGATTCAATGGTGGATATCACATATATGGAAGGAGCACGGTCGATATTCAACGAAGTGCGTTGCCCTGTGACGCCGCATACGCTCGAAAGCGCGGCTGAGATATGGGAGATGGTAGACGTTGCGGGAAGCAATGAACTGGTGGGTGTACCCTTTCTGGAAATAGGGCAGAGCAAGACCTTCTGGGCAGAGTTCACGAACTTTGCTAAGAACATCGTCGATCCGATGGTTGCTTATAACGGCGCGAATTTCAACTACAGGGCGAATGCCGCCGCTGATAATTCAGGGGCGGATGCGACCGGCGATGTAACGTGTACTATCACGCCCTTTGCGAAGTCGGCCAAGGTTGTGGTAACAAACAATGGCGCTATCTCCTGCTATATCACTTCGCTGAATATACGCGGCCAGGTGTACACGGATGGGCGTACAGTCAGTGCGAAGGCAGAGGACAGCACGAGCCAGTCTATATACCAGCAGCGCACTATGGTATTAGAGGGTGAGTATTTCGATGATATGGAGACTGCGGAGTCTATGTGTGAATACACCCTGTCACTGCGGAAGGATCCCCAACCGGAGATGACTCTCACAATGATGAATAGCGACGCAACGCTAGAAGAAGAGATGCTGAAGCGTAAGATATCAGACAGAATTACAGTAGTGCATACGGATTTGGGGGTGAATGACGATTTTTACATCAACAAGACTCATTCCCGCTGGAACGCCAATGCTACTCGCATGACTACGACATGGACGGTAGCCAGGGCTGACGATGAGCAATATTGGACACTAGGGACGTCGGCGCTGGGAAGTACAACGAGGCTGGCCTTCTGATGGCTGAATATATTGTAACGTGGGACACCTACTTCAAGGATCGGCCCGAGGTGAGGGCCAAGAGAATGCGGGTAGAAGCGCAAAAGCGAGGGGTCGATTTATGGGCAGAGCCTGAGATCGACAAGGAAATAACGACAACTCCTATTGTAGTGCAGGGCGTTTGGCAAGTGCTTTGCCCCTTCTGTTCAGGCGCGGAGCTGGCGCGAGAGGACGAGCTGTTTATGTGTCAGAGCTGCTATAACGCTGATATAGGGCGAAAACTGATCAGGGCACCCTTCCCAGAGAAACGCAGGGGCATTGAGAGAGAACTGGCGAAGCGTCGAAACCCACAGACGAGGAACTGGGTACACGGCGAGACGATAACGGCATTAACCAGGGAAAATAAAGAACATGGGGTAGTGAAATAATGGCATGGGTAGCACCAGTATCTAGGGCAACAGGCTACGTGATTACCGCATCGAATTGGAACGATGTGGGCTATTCCAACATGCGGTACCTGAAGGGCCTTGACGGGACGATAACGCTCGAAGATGGGCTTGACCTTGGGACGAATGAGCTGACGGTCAATTCGATTGAGGTAATCACGGCTGCGGGCGCTTTGGTGGCACATGGCGCAAGCGTCCATACAAATATCACGCGAAAATTATTTATCCCCGCAGTATCCATGCATCTGGGAACTAATGCCACCGGGACAAGCAGAGGAGATGGAGGAGTAGTCCAATTTCCTGATGCAGTAATAGCAACTGTTTTTGGTTACTTCTATGTTCCTGATGATTTTGTCAGTTACACGTCCCTCTCGTTAGTGTGGGAGTGTGCATCAGGCGCTCCGCCTCTGTATATGTACTGGGATATTGACGTGCAGTGGGCAGCCAGCGGAGATGTATACGGCATAGGGAGCGAGGCGGGAGCTAAGGGGCAGACGGTGACTGGTGGAGCTAACGTTATCAATGTACAAGAGCCTAACGATGCTGTTGCATTCGCAGGTTTGGGAGCATCAGATTATGTAGGATACGAAATACAACGCGATGCAACACATGTGGATGATACTCTCGGTGGAACTGTTTATGTGTTTGGACTGTTATTCGAGTATGTGGCTAATCAATAAGTGGGGCTAGGAGGAGCCAGCAATTGAGATATTTCGCATTGGGATTTGGGGTAACTGCGATAATCGCATTAGCGATTGTAGGCATCTTGTTTCTGACTGGCACTATCCCCTTGAATGCCACGCATTGCTCTTGGGGCGTTATGGCAATAGATGACAATGCCGCACTGCGAGAATACCCGAATCTGACAACATTACAGCAATGGCTAGAGCAGGATGATACTGACAGTCATCAATACGATTCAGGGATTTGGGATTGTGATGATTTTGCGCTGGAGTTGCAAGCGCGGGCGCTGGCCTCCGGATGGGTGGTATCGATCCAATACGACAGGGCCGAAACCTCAGCTCATATGTACAATACGGCAAAGATTGGAAACAATTACTATCGGATCAATCCACAGACGGACAAGGTGAGATTGTTATGCTTGTTAGACTAGGGGGACAAACACGATGCCAGATCAACCAACGCCCTGGTGTGAGTGCAAAGCTGTAGGGAGTGAGACGTGCGTTATGAATCAGAACTATAAGCATGTCAAAGAGTACGTTGAAGGCATTGACGAGACACTCAATGGCGAAGGCGGCTTGATGACAAACCACATCCCCCACCTGCAAGGCGATGTACGCGACATCAAAGGCGACATGCGTTGGCTGAAGTGGTTGATCGGCGGCGTGTTGTTATCAATAGTCGGCGCAGCAATAGGAATAATTGTGAGTGGTTAGAATGGAGTTACCCCGTAAGGCTGATTAAAACAAAGAGGCTGCGAGAGCTTGAGTCACGACGGGACGCAGAGCTGGAGAAGTGCGCCCTGGACTTGGCGATCTACTATGAGGAGAACCAGGACCTGAAGTGCCAGCTCAACCGGTGCAGGCTTTTCGTGGAGCGGGTGGAGTGGCCGTGAAGCCGAGGGGCCTCTCTCGATGCGCTGAGGGGCATTGAAAGGGTGAAGTAATGGGTAAGATACTAAGCGGCACGCTAGGCGTAGGGATGACGCAGACTGAGGGCGAGGAAATAGCCTACAGCGCCCAGCGGACGGCGACATTCGCTATTGCGGCGTCTACCAGCTCTCAAGCAGATATAGATGCAGCTGATTATTACGTGAGTGATTATAGTGGTGATCTTGGCGCAACGATGAACGCGGCGATAGATGCTTTGCCGACGATTACGGGAGGGAATAACCGGCCTGGGGGCAAAATAGGACTCTGCGCGGGGGATTATACCTCCGCCACAGCGGCGAATTTCTCTAACAGCACCTCGATCAAGGATATATTACTTGCAGGCGCTGGCATTGATAACACATTTATCAAGCTGGGATATAACGGCACTATCTTCACCTCTTCCCGCACAGACCTAGAGATAGGCAGTGGCGGCATTCGTGACATGACGATTGATGGGCAATGGCATGTTTACAAGGGGATAGGCTTCAAGGGATGCCCCTACCATTTCACCTTCGAGAAAGTGGAGATGCAGGGATTCCGGGGGGATGGATCATCAGACGGTATATGTATCTGGTTAGGGCCCGGAACTGGGTCGCCAGGGGGTGACAGGGTAACTAAGATCCTAGAGTGTTTACTCCAAGAGAGTGTCAAGTGCATCCATCTGGATGGTACGGTGGCAGGGTTCAATGGCACCTTGATACAGAATACAGGGATCAATGGCAGGGTAGGGGTATATAACCACGGATGTTTGCTGACAAGCATTGTCGGGTGTGGGATAGGAACTCCCGCGACGAATCTTGGGGTAAATATGATCGGCATAGAAGTGAATGGTAATTCTGAGGGGCTAAAGATTGATGGGAACCACATTGACGTCTACGCTGCAACTCGTACAGGTACAGTGGCAGCAGGGACAGCCTGTGATACCCAGGACGCTACGGGCGTAGTGCTAGAGTGGGCCTGTGGTGTCACTGGATTTGCGGTTAATTGCCTGACAGGCTTAACACTAACCAACACTACACAGAGCGAAACTGGGACGATTACCAGCAACACTTGGGATACGATCACCTGCTCAGGCGGGTTGAGTGGCGCGGGGACTTGGGAGGTTGATGATGAGTGGTCCGTGACAGGCTCGATCTACAACCACATAGGTATAACGCCCGCCGGTGGTGAAACCTGCAAGAACACTCTCATACACAATAACCACTTCTGGGGGAATACCTCCTATGTTTGTGGGTTGGCCATACGAGTAGATGGTTCTAGTGGAACTGCTGAGCTTACAACCATCACCAATAACCATATTCAGACTGACACAGCTATGTCAGTCTTCCTCCACTACAACACTGCAAATGGGCTGGTGTATAGAGATAACGACATGGGAGACACCCCACCAACGGATTTCTGGACCGCCGCGGGGACAAACACTGACCTACATCTAGGCCGCTCGGACCCATTCCCCTTCGTTACAGGGACATCGGGGACTACTACAGGGTGGGATGTAGACGCAGCGGGGGAAACTGCAACGGCTTTCTGCGCCGTCCCGACTGAGGCCCAGAGGGTACACGCGATCATCCTCAGAGGCAGGGGAATCACCACAGATGGCACGAATGAGATGCTAGTAGATATCGATATCGAGGGTGGCGCGGAGGATGAAGCCTATAATGCCGAGTCATATTCGGCAGACGATATTGCCAGCGATACGGTGCCAAGCGCCAATGATGATATCGTGCAATGGACTGTGACTGACAGTGGGGTGTGTGGGGCAGGGGGGCTGAAACCAGGAGACACATTCAGGGTAACAGCGACAGGGGCACCGACAGACGGAACAGACCTAGCAACCGATTGTCATTTCCAATCCGTCGAGGTGCAATATTCTTAATACCCCTTAACACCCGATAACTCCCGATATCACTAGCTATGACGCCCTCCGGAGGGCTTGCGGCAGTGAGGCTTGCGGTTTTGTGCATTCAGTTCGCTAGTGCTGGGCCTTTCCCGGCCATCCTCTGGTATCACGATTTGCCCAACTTCCCCGAAGTTACATGCTGTACATACACAGCAGCCCTGCCTATTCCTATGCAGATCCCATGCGTCAATATCTGTGTAGTATGTTCCGCAGCCCTGACATCTATACCCCATCATTGCGTATCTCCTTAGACGCTTGATGCGGTGTCAGTTTTTCCAATACAGCAGACCTGGCATCGTCATAACCTTGGCAATATAGCTCTTTGTGGCAGGTTTTGCATGGTGCTTCATTGAATGGCGCTTCCCTTTCTGAACAATGCAAAACAGGCATGGCTAACTCGCCACGAATAGTTTCAAGAACGTGCTTTGTTACACTGGTTACTGCTATATTAAACGACGCACTGTTATGGTATTTGTGGATAATATCATCCCTTGTAGAGGGGGTAAATGTATCATCTGCTGCCGTATTTTTACACTTCTCATAATCAAGTATTCCATGTCCAACTGCAATGGCTACCTTGTCTCGTACTTTAATATCCATCAGATACACCTCCTTACTGCCTAGTATTGAACGCCAGTTGCGCCAAATGAGCGGCAAGCTCCGTCGTCAGACAATACGTCTGGTGCATTGGGCAGGGCTCGGGGGGCACCCTGCCGCAATCGTTACACCGTTGCAGCATCGCACGGCCTATGGCTGCGCATTGCCGGATCCACTCCTCCACGCAGCTTTGCATCAGGTAGTGATCAACAGCAGGGTCTATACGCATGTCATACCTCACTTTCTGCCTAATAATGTTAGACTTCAGGCGATTCAAAAGGGTGCGGGGTCATAACTACTTCCTGCCTGCAAACTCATCACTTGATGTATCAACGTGTTTATACTTACCACGGACATCAACCGGGGTGGCTTTTGAATTCGCTTGGAACGTCTGATTATGAAGAACCTCCAGTGACGCTTGATATGTTTTCTCCTGCTCAATAAAACGTAGTGCTTCTTGATATGCTAATATTCTGCCCCTTCTAAATTCCCACTGAAGGAGATTGACGACAGTATGCGAATCTATAATTGCGGGAAGGCGCATACTACCATCATTTCCTATAAATGCGTTCTCCCCACCATTTTTACGATTTACCCACCATCTTAGGGTACTCTTAATATGCCTTTCAGCAGTCCATTTTTTTCTCATCAGATAATCCTCCTTCCGTTTGGTTCTTCATAATGTCTGCGTCAGCCGCCTATCAGGTCGGCTGAACGCAGTTATTAGCGGTACTCTTCGCAACAATTGATGCGACATCTTTGATATGCTTTATCCGCTGTTCATTCTGTTTCCCGATAGCTTTGTCAACGCCACTTGGCAGAAAAAACTCGCTCCCACATTCGATACAAATAAACTGCTCTCCAACATAGTAATCACCACCGGAGGATTCATGCCAAACATAACCGCTTTTACCACAGCCGGGGCAAAACAGGTCAGTGTCTAATTCCCATGTTTCATCATATGAATGTGACCACTCCTCCCCTTCTCCTTTGGGATTCTTAAAATAATCAACTGTGAACCCTGTTTTCATCGGATGACCTCCATTCCTTTCGTAGTACCGCTAATAAGAATTAGGCCGACATAATTCCGTAATTTCCAAGCCCTCAACTTTAATCCCTAGATAATTGCGGATTACCGTGCCATCTCCTGTATAATCCACTCACTCCTCGGGTTTCGCTTGTCCACCCGGATCGGGTGCAACGTAAACAAGCCCGTGAAATACTCCTCACTATCGCCAGCGATAATGCCGGCTCCGGGCTCCGTCCTCAGGGGCAAGCCGCTCTTGTCTTTGACCGTGCGCTCCGGCTGGAGCCCGTCCATCATCGCCTTGGCTGCAGCTGCGAGATTCAGGCGGTCGCGGCCTCTGCGGTCGGGCGCATAGAATGTGAGCTCGACGCCGTATGACTCCAGGGGCGTCCACCCCTTGGGCTTCTGGGCCAGAGCAGTCAGAGCCGTTGCAAGGCGTAGCTCTGCGGTTTGCTTGAAGTGGCTGCGCCAATTGCCGCGCAGGGTCTTGTTGGGCAGAAGGTCCTTACAGGGGAAGGGAAGTACCAACTTCAGTGATGTCATTACTCGACCTCTCTCAGTGGCGGCAACGCATCAGGATTGAACCTCCAATGGGGCAGCACGAGTCGGCATCCGTCACACCACCATAGAGTCTCCGGGTGCAAGCATGTATCGCAATCCGGCCTCATGTTTGTTATCCACAGCCTGAGTTCGTGGTAGGACTTATCGTAATCTATCGGCATTGTTGCCCTCCTCCGTTACTGGTTTTGTCGATCCGCCCGATAACACCCGTCTACCTCATCACGATATCCGCAGTCTTCCCGTTGGCAATCTTTGCAGTGCCATTTGTACGCAGCAACACAGCCGGTACAATAGTCGCCGCACGGCGCAAGGTCATCAATCCCGCAACCGCATTCCTCACTACAAAGCCCATGATACCCATTATCCTTTAGCCACTTACCAACGATCTCCAGTACAGTCATCATTACCCCTCCTCTTTGGGCGTTGTTCCATCATCGTTTTCCCAAACAATCCCTTGACGATACGTGTGGCTTCTTGGGGCAACTGTAAAGCCGTACTCTTCCCCTATCTCGTCCCATAAGTCTATGAGTTGTCGGTTGATAGGCACAAGCATTTCCTGGCAATGGTTCGTTACCGATTCCATCAACCCTTCGATGCTGCGCCTCCTAGCCATCAAGGCATCCATCCTGTCTCTCAGGTAAGGAGCAATCTTGATACTGCCATCCTCGTACTCGCGATACCCGCAGGTCTTCCCCATCTTGTGAATTGGGTACACCACTTTCTTCTTAGTCATCACTCCTCCTATTTACTAGCGGGTTTCATGTTCAAACATACTACGCACCGCCACCCAGGATTGCCGCCATACCCCTTTGGGGCATAGTTGTGGACTCGCATTTGCTTTCCGTAACGGCCATCTTGCCATTCGTGCCCACACGTACACTGAATTACTTTTGTCATGCTGCCTCCTTATTATTTGATTGCGCTTCTACTGGGTAGCTGACTAGCCAGGTCGCTCACTCCAAGGCTCGCCCGTCGGCGGTTACCACGGTCAACTACTACACCTTGCGGTTACCACAGTCAATTACTGTACCTTGTAGAGTGCCCTCGCTGTAGCCAGCCTACCCAGGCCCAGACGCGAGGCGTTCCCTCGGCATGAGCCTTGATGGGGCTACCTCATCTCATATCATTACCACCTTCGTTCTCTCCGTGCCGTACCGCTGTTCAAAATTATAGCTGTGCCATATTGCCCTCCATATACGTGCGTCATCGGCGCTCAGGCGTCTGGGCGGACGCGGTGATTATAGGTTCGATACATTCACCATGTCTGGCTGTATCACTAATTGAGTTTTGATCGTTTGGATTGCCCTTCTCTTGGCGTCTGCTCCATCCTTCCCAAGTATATTTACCTTATTGTACCCTGACCACTTGGGGTTATAGTCTCTCAGGTATGCCGTAACCTCATAAGGCAGCTTCTGGTTTGAATTTTCACACCTATGGACAAAAACCGCCACGATGAATGTTTTCATATTTATACCTCCAGCCCGATAATAGGGTAATATCCTCGTCGCATAACTGCACTTCTGCGATGCAGCCGCTATTAAGCCCCGCTTGCATATTTCCGCTCATCTCCTGTATCTTCCCCTATTTGATTTTCAAACCCGTGCTTAATAGCAACCGCTTTGAATAGTGGCAACCCATACTGGGCGTAGCGATTGAATGACTCAAGGTCATCATCTAAAACCCACATCCACATCTTCACAACTTCATACATAAATGAAGCAGATATACTTCGTTGATTTAAGGCTTTCTCGAACCCGAATTCTACATCACGCTTTAATTGCTCCAACACATTCTCTTTAGTCAAATCTATAGCTTTGTGTTCCCCCCCGTCTTTCAACGAAAAGCCAAACGTCTGCCAATCCTCGACCGGGAAAAATTCAATGATCCTACTAAAATCACGGCCATCCAAACATTGAGACTCCTTTCCGTTCTTTACCGCTTCCAAGATTCGCTCTCTAGTTTTCACGATTCCTCCTTCTGTTTTTATTTGTATAATCCGCAGCCATCACACCTGTTGCGGTGGTCCAATAAGGCAATACCCAGCCCCTCAGTCAGCTTTAGGGGGATTGGGTAATGGCATCCAGTGGGTGACGCCCCAATCTGCCCACCTATGGCCGTGATCGTTAATCAGTTGGCCTGCCATCATTGTTGATTCTCCTAACCCACGATATTTATCGACAACACTTTCACCCCATTGCAGCACATATTGGCCTGGTTCTGGCAACCGATATTCAACGCTTATCCACCGACTTCCCTCGGCCATCTTTATTGCCACAAGCTCGATGTTGCAAATTGCGTCTATGGCATCATCGCAGCACAGGCATGTACCAAAAGGGCAATTCATGCACTCTAGAATAAGGTCGCACAGTATGGTTTGTATTTCCTGCCTCAAATTACAGTCTGCCACCAGATAACCCTCCTATCTAGCTGATACCCAACCCCTACCTCACCACCACCGACTTCCGCACCTTACGCAACACGCACCACCTTCCCGCTGATCTCTTGCACCCGCCTCTTGAATCCCTCTGCATCTGAATTCCCGTCCGATAGATGCAGCAGGTATATCTCCTCCACTTTTGATAGGTCGTTCGCCTTTAGGAAGCCGCACAGCGTCTCCAGCGACATATGGCTCCGCATCACCCTGTTCTTGTGTGCCAGGGGTACGTCACCGCCGGCCACATTCTCGCGCAGGATATCGAGGGCGTAGTTGCATTCGATCATCAGGTGTGTCAGCCCTGCGAACTTGTATTTGAGATAAGCTGTATCGGTAGCGTACAGCAGCTTCCCCCCTGCCTTGCTCGCTAGCAGGAACCCTAGCGGTTCAGCCCCGTCGTGCTCGATCTCGAAGGGAAGGATGTTCCATGTATCGAGAAAGAACACCTCTCGGGCCTTCACTGGGATAACCCTATGACATGTGCCGTGTATCCCGATGGCTGCCGCTGTTCCCTCGCTCATGTAGCAATCGACTCCCCGCTTTATCAATTCGGGAACTGCGCGACTGTGGTCTCCGTGCTCATGTGACACCAGGCACCCGGCCACCCCAGATGCCCCGAACCCCAGGCCCCGCTGGATCGCCTGAAATGGGATCCCGGCGTCCAGCAATAACGGCGCGCCGTCACCGCTGACATAATAAGCACTCCCCGAACTGCCGGACGCCAGTACCTTGATTTCCATGTTAGAACCCTGGATCCGGCGCAGGTGCAATCCCCCCAGGGGCCACGTCGATGACCTCGCTATTGGCGTATTCGGTGATTGCGGCAGCAACCTCCTCCTCCGCGTCATACTCAGAAGTGATTGCTCTCTCCATCTCAGTTGTCATGAGCCCATACTTCGAGAGCAGCAGGCGTAGCGGGGTCTTGATCGCCATGGCGTCAAAGTCCGTAGCCCAGGCACTGTTGGCAGCCCCATAGCTCTTGCTGTACTTCTTGGCGTGGGATTCAATTTCTTTCCGTGTCATATAGTGGGTTTTCCTGAAGCCATTGAGCGTTTCGAAGTGCGCGAAATAGCCCTGGGGTTTATCGCTTGTCGGATCCCCGGAGAAGGTCACCTCTCCGGAAAGAAGATCCTTGTGTACCTTGATCCCCTCCAGTACAACGTCAGCATTGATATGTCGGTATTGCCCGGTCCGCATCGCAAGCTGGATGTATCCCTTGTAGCCCATCTGGAACTGGGGGACTCTCTTGTAGGCGATGATGTAAGCGAACCCGAGCTGTTTGTTGATGGGGAGATTCAGGGTTGCCGCCTTTAGGCATTCCATGATGACGGCCTTCGGTTCACACTCCTGAAGATATTTGTCGGAGCTATAGATATCGAGAATGCTAGCGACGAAGACGCCTGTGTTTTCCTTGAGAACATTCCTGAATTGCTCCTGGACACTCTCGTCAGCTAGGACGAGCTTCATCTTGGTGATCGGTCTCTCAGCTACCGCCGTAGTCTGTTTTTCCGGGGTTGTTGTCATGCTGCCACCTCCTGTTTTGCTAGTTCTACTCTCAGCATCTTATCGGGCTCGCTGACATGCAGCCTGATCTGTTGGCCCCTACTCTCGATGATTTGCGACACCGCCTCGGCGTTATCCAGCCAGATCGGGACCGTGGAGTCATAGTGCTCTGAGAGCGTATTGATTATATCGATGCCCACATTCAGGCGAGCCCCGTTGTTGAGCGCCGAATTGTAGGGTACTCCCTGGTATAGAGTCTCGCAACATTCCTCGATCCCGCCGTTGATCAATTCGTTGAACATTTTGAAATGGGCAAACTGGAAACAGCTGTTGATCTGGCGTTCCAAGAATTGCACCTTCGAGCGCACGAATTGGTCTGTGAGATAAAGCTCTCGCTCCAACCTCTCGTACGCAGCGGCCAGTGTTTTCTCCTGGGCCTTCAGCTCCTCGATGCGCTGGAGGCCTGCTCCCCTCTGATCCAGCTGCGCCAGAATCGTCACCTTCTCTGAAATAAGGGAGTTGTATCTGGCGATCTCCTCACTGAGCGCGTCGAGGGCGTCAGCGCATCCCAGTCTGAGTTCAGCGATGGCTTGCTCAAGCGTGGCCTTCTCCTTAGTCATGGTGATATGCTCAGGCAGCTTGGTGTAGTCCGTCTCAAGTTGCTTGGCTGCTTCCAGCTTCCCGTGTAGGTCCGAGGCTCGTGCTTCAAGGGTATTCTGTTCGGATGCGGCACTCTCGATTCCTTGAGAAATGTGCGCATTCTCCGCAACAAGGGACTCGCATTTAGCATGAGCCTCTTTGCCCCTCTGCTGGATGGCTTCCAGCCTCTCTGCTTTTTGGCGGTTGAAATTGGCTAAAGCCTTCTCCCGGGCAGTCTCAACCTGCTCCGTTGGCAGCGACTGCCCGCATGTTGGGCAGGTGTCACTCTCGGCATAGACAAACCCCTCGGCGTTGACTACGTGCCACTCTTCGCGCCAGGTTGCCATCTGCTTTTCGAGTTCGGCTATCTCCGCGTCATTCGCGTCTATATGCCCTTGCTTTTTGGTAGCCAGGGACTTGTGTTGCTCGATCTCTTCCCTGACCTTATTCATCTCAACTACGGTTGCCTGCTTTGCGTCGGCTTGTACCAACCAGTGGGCTCGCTCTAATTCTATCAGCTTCGACTCGATCCCCTGCAATGTCTTGGTTTTTTCAGCTATACTGCCACCCTCTTTCAGTGTGATGAACTCCCGCTGCTTTGCTTGTTGCGCGGACTTAAACCCATCGAGGGCAGCAGTAACTATCGCGCAGCTTTCTTCGGATTTCGGCAAGCCACGGTTTGCCTCATCGATTCTGAGGGGGATCTCTTGGAGTTCCTTGTTGATCTTCGTCCGATGTGCAAGTACCATCGCTCGGTGGTCGTCGAACGGGCGCCCATCAAGTATTCCCGGTAGATCGGCAAGGTCGCTGTTCTTGGCGATGACCTCCTCATCTGAGATATCCCCACATACCTCAAGGAGTATCTTTCGCCTATCCTGCCAGTGCAGAACCTCATTGAAATGTCTCACGTTGCTCAAGAGTTTCAACAGCTTCTCATCAACAATGCTAGTTCGGGCGTCATATTCCTTCTTCTGCATTGGGACGCCATCGATGTAGTAGTCCGTCGTATGCCCAGTGAATTCTTTATTGGCGGCTCCGCGTCGCTTGGTCCACTTTTCCGCATAGACCTTCCGCAATACAGTCAATTTGCCGTCAATCTCCAGCACCCCTTCGACCTCATGCTCCAGACCATGGATCGGCTGGCCGTGTTCATCCAAGGTTTTGATCTCGAAATCCACCTGATCTTGGCTGTTCTTCCCATAGAGTAGCCAGAACCAGGCGTCTGCGAGGGTTGTCTTGCCAGTAGCGTTATCCCCGTAGATACTGGCATCGTTGAAAGGCTTGGTGGGAAGCTCTAGTGTGAATTCTCGAAGGCCTTTGAAGTTCCGAAGTGATAGTTTCCTCAATCCGATTTCAGCCATTCCTCTATTTCTCCTTTCTCACATTGTTATTCTGGGGCTCACCGATGAGCCTTCGCGCCTTGTCCAACATACGGGTTTGGTCATGGGGCGTCAGAGCCCAGAGGGGTGCGTAGAATTTATCCATGGCCAATTTCTCTGCCAACTCCGCGACCTCAATCTCTTTAGTCATCATGCTTCCTCCTTTACTCCGGATCTTCCTTCGCTTATTCCTCGGCCTCGCCAGCCACGCCGCGAGCCGGTTCGCCCTGACTGCATCCCGGGGCCCGATGCCCAGCTGGGCCAGCGTTATATCCGTTGCCATCAGCCCTCCTTTGCCTCGCCATCAACCGTCATCATGGCTGGGGTAAGTCGCTCTAAGAAAGCTGTTATGGTTTTCTGTTCTTCTGTGAGGTCTGCGATTCTATCAGCGAGGGCTTTGAGCCTAGCAATCAAGGCATCATTCTCATTGCTCTTTATTACAACATTGCCAAGGCGCTCTTTGCTCCTATTCCCAGTTCTCTTGCTGATAACCCAAACATCAGTGTCATCAACTATGCTAGTGGCCTCGCCGTCTACCCATCCCTCTGTGCGATTGGCCCATGGCTGATAAAGAACCTTCACCCTTTTGTATTTGACTTTCAACTGTTTGTCTATCCACTTTTCGCAGTCCTCAACAGATTCCAATTTCGCTGTGGTGGCAGGCATATCATCGAGGAGCACAGCGAATACTCTCTGGTAGTCTTCCCACCTTATCGTGTACCCCTTGTACTCTGCTTCTAATCTGCTAGGCATTTGTTACCCTCCTTCTGTTTTCCTTTGACCTATCAGATATTAACACATCCAATAACTCATGTCAACCCCTTGACAATAATATATAGTATGTGCTATAGTCTGCAATAGATGGAGGACAGCATGGATAAGTTGTTGACAGTAGAAGAGGCTGCGGCGATACTGCGGGTATCCAAGGCAACCCTGCGGTTCAGCCTGCCGATCCCGTGCATCCGCATTGGTGGGGCGAAGCATCGGAGGTATCGAGAGGAAGACATCCAAAAGTACATGGATGAAAACAGGGAGGAGTGATATGGACGACATAGAGACCATCATGGAGTACATCAACGCCAAGGTGGAATATGAGGTAGCCAGTGCCCTTAGCTCTCATGAGGCGGGTTATCATGATGACGACGAGGACTCATGCAGAGTAGAGAGGAAAGCTATGGAGTTGGCAGAGGCTAAAATGAAGGGGCTGAAGAACGACAAGGGATGCGAGCCGGCAGAGAAATTCATCGGGTGGAGTTACACGAAAGCTAATGGCGATGAGATCACTATAGGCAAGTTGGAAGACGGCACGAAAAAGTGCATGTACACTACAACAGAGGGCGCAATCAAAATCCTCGCGACCTTCGAGACTGATGAACAAGCCCAGATTGCAATTGACTGGCTAGTTTATCTGGTAAACAGCATTGTTACTTCGTGGGGATCTGAATGCTAATAGGAGGTAGCCATATGTTTAGATTGAGTCGGTATTGGAATCGAGTTGCATACTTTGTGATGAAGCTCGGGCGGCGTATGATTTGGGATCAGACAGGAAAGAATAGAGAGTTATTGGCGGTGGATAGGGTGTTATCCAAATACACAGAGACAATCATGTGCGATAAGTGATGATGCGGTACGGGAGCTTGTTCGCAGGTATTGGAGGTATTGATCTTGGATTAGAGAGGGCTGGGATGAAGTGTCTGTGGCAGGTGGAAAACGACCCCTATTGCCTGAAGGTACTTGCTAAACATTGGCCTGATGTTAGGAGATATAGTGATGTCAAAGACATTACAGAACTCGAATACGTTGATCTCATCGCAGGGGGATTCCCTTGTCAGCCCGTCTCAGTCGCAGGAGCAAGGAAAGGGACAGAAGATGAGCGGTGGCTCTGGCCGGAATTCCTCCGGATCCTTCGCATGGTACGACCAAGGTTCGTGCTCGTGGAGAACGTACCAGGCTTGCTTTCTATCAATCGAGGGACCGTCTTTGGCGGAATACTCGGAGACCTGGCCGAGAGCGGGTATGATGCGGAATGGGGTTGTTTATCAGCAGCCTCCGTGGGCGCGCCCCACAGGAGAGATCGAGTCTTCATTGTGGCGCACACCAGGAGCGAACGAAACAACAGGAGGGCCGGCCAATGCGGAAACCCGCAAGCGGCAAGGACATGCTATCAGTCTATCGGATCAAGTGAACACACCAAATATGTGGCCGACTCCTCGTTGCGGAGACGGTATGCTATATCAACTCCGGAACCCCAGAAACATCAAGGACGGGAATCACGGGGCCAGACTGGAAGATGCTGTAGCACTATATCCGTCTCCCCAGAGCAGGGATTGGAAGGGAGTAAGTCAGCGGTACAGCCACGGGAATACAAACGACTGCCTCCCGAATGCGATTGGTGGGCACCTGAACCCGACGTGGGTCGAGTGGCTTATGGGATTCCCGATCGGGTGGACCGACTTAGAGGTTTAGGCAATGCAGTAGTCCCTCAAGTAGCGGAGTACATTGGTAGGCAGATAATGCGAGATGGCAGCGCAGAGATTGCAGCAGGAAGTTATGGATTTGGATAACTAGCGCCGCCATTGACTCTTGGGCCATTAACTATGGTATAATGCACAGTGATGAGAGAAAGCAAATAATAAGGAGGTTTAATGATGGCACAGTCAGCAAATTGTCTGCGGAGTATGCGGAAGCAGAAAGGGTTTAGCCAGCAGGGACTGGCAGTTGCAGCAAATGCAGCCCCCAGTTTACTAGTAATGGTGGAGCGATACGACTATCTCCCTGGCCCGGACGTTCGTCAGAGATTGGTAAAGGTGTTGAATTGCGCAGAGAGCGAAATATGGAGTGAGCTGGATCAGGTGACAGTCTGAATAAGGAGCAAGGTGATGAAAACAATTGAGGAGTTCTACCGATGGGAGCTTGACTCGCGGGACACAATAGATGTGAAGCGCAGCTACATTGATATGGCTGGGGATTTGGTAGCAGGGGTATTGCTGAGTCAGATAGTATTCTGGCATCTCCCCTCGAAGGATGGGGGATCAAAGTTGAAAGTTGAACTTAACGGCTACCTGTGGCTAGTCAAGGCAAAGCATGAATGGTGGGATGAGTGTAGGATCAGCCCTAAGCAGTTCGACAGGGCTATAAAGGTGCTGAAAGAGAGAGGTCTAGTGCAAACATCGGTGCATAAATTTGGGGGGAATCCCACAACCCACATACGAATTGACCCGACTGGATTCCTCCAGGGGGTAGAAAGGAACATTACCAAAGGTACTTTTCCAAACATACCAAAAGTAATTATCCAACATGACCAAAGGGATGTTTCCTCTTACATAGATTACTCTTCAGAGATTACTGCAGAGAGAGAAGAGGGAGACACAGCACCAGCAAAAAAAATCAAGCGAACAGTACACATGGACTCAGAGGCATTGGCTAAGTTCAAGGTGGACTACCCTGGAAGCAATGTAGATTTAGAGTGGGCGAAGTGCCAAGACAATTGGCTCGCCCGGGGCCTGACAATGAAGGATGAGCTCGCAGCGTTTCGGAACTGGATGCGGAATGCAAAGGAGTTTAACCGTGCGCCAAGTAAACGAGGCAGTACACGGCAACCTCAAAGGTATACCACGGTCGAAGAGTTTCGCGAACAGCGCAGAACAGGAGGAGGGCTAAGGACCGGGCGCGGATGGTGATGATGGAAGGGGTGCCTGACCACAGGCCGTAGGGTAGTGTTGGATATTAGCTTATTAGTCATAGCGCGAAGCGTGGAGGTAATAATGAGCGAACAGATGATTTGCCTTCCGTGTGCAAGGGATCTACGGATACCCAAGACACAGTGGCTTAGGGCTCGCAAGGGTGGATTCTTCTGTGGGTGGTGCCATCAGTATGTGCAATGCTCATCCATCGACCCTTCGCGCCTGTCTAACCAAAGGGAGGTGAAGCATGGCAATGAATCCAGATGACGTAGCAAGATTGTTAATAGGCAAAACAATAAAAGAAGTTACGCACTTCTCGTATTTGGGTTGGGCAATGTGCATTGAGGAAATTATATTCACAGATGGAACGATCATAGAGGTGGGGGGCGATGCAGATTATGGACGCTTTGATGACATAACATTGCCAGATGGTACCCAATATAGTATTGATTTTGACGACGAGTCATGTAAGTGAAAGGAGGGGCTATGTGCCAGAAAGACACGGAGTATATCGCAGAGCTGGAGGCGGCGTTGACATGGGCGCTGAACGAGGGTGGTTGGAGGATTATACACAATCCATGGAATCCGGTGCCAGCGTGTATTGAGTATGATGGTATGTACAGTGTCAGGATAGTGCGGCGCGATACCGTTGAGGAGGCGTCAGAACCACCAGCTCCAGTCAGACCAACAGACGAGTTGCGCTGCGACTGCGGACGGAAGTTGTACTGTCGGTGTTCAGTGTGCGACAACGATGAGTGAGGAGGCGAATCATGGCAGATGAGTTGACTTTGGAGGCGATAGACAAACTAATCAAGGCCATGAAGCCATACGTGAAGCCTAAGTGTGAGATCTGCGGCGAGCCAGCCGACTACCTGTTCACATATTTCATGGTTTGCGAGGGCTGTATTAGGACTGGTGTTGCAGAGTCGAAGTTCAAGGGTTATGCGGATAAGTTCAAGAAAGACATGGCTGCTCTTATGGAAGCTTCCAAGGGCGATTCAATCGCACCGTGGTATGGGATACCGGTGATTGTTCCTGAAGACGGTGAAGGCACACAGGCAAGCGAGAGCGAGGAGGCGATATGAGGATAGGTATTGACCCTAGAGATGGCGGGACGCTAGAGTTAAGAGATGTGTTTAACTCTGTAGTATTCAAGACGGACGAGGGGGAGGAGTTGGTGGTGTGTATGCGGGATGGTGCCTTTGAGATTGCCGTGCTGGACACCACTATAAAACCCAGAGTGAAGGGGGAGAGATACTATCGGTGGTTCGCAGCAAGTGGATCTGGGATAAGCGAACAACTCAATACAGGGGCAAGCGAGAGTGAGGGGAGATGATGTTAGCGATACAGATATTGATCGGGGTACTCGTAGTGTTGGAGTTGATACGACTACGGGAGACTGTCAAGGCCAATGCAAAGATTATTGCCACCTACCGGGAAACGGAGAACCTCAAGGGGCGATGGAATGAGATGTGTCAAGGGGTTGAGGGACTGGCAGAGCAGGGGGAATGGCTGAATGAGTTAAGGGTTATCCTGGTTGATAAGTATGGGTGGCCTGCTTCCAGTGCTAGCGAGTTGAATGTGGATGCGTGGCTGGAATATTACAAGGACGGGATGACTCCCGGAGGGGCATGTCGGGAGGGATTAGGCCGCGACTGAGGAGGTGATCTATGGATGACAAGTTGGCTTCGCAAATGATATACGCAGCGATCAAGAAGATAAAGTTAGAGAAGGAGGTGTTAGTTGCAATACCGAAAGAAGCCAGTAGTGATCGAGGCGGTTCAATGGAATGGATTTGGGAGATTCCCGAAAGTATCTGATGTATTTGAAACGTATCCAGATGACGGGGTGGTTTGTGATGTTTGTGGGGCCGACCTTCATATTCATGGTTGGATAGGCACGCTTGAAGGTGGTCATCGCGTTTGCCCTGGGGATTGGATCATTACAGGGGTTCAAGGTGAACGCTACCCATGCAAGCCTGATATATTCGAGCAGACATACGAGGCTGTTGAGGAGGTGTCAGAATGTGGCAAGGACCACGGCGGCGAGGATTCGAGCAAGACTTACTAGCCTATGATGGGGCGATCGAAGATGTGGTCGCATACCTTGAGGAGATGCTGCAGAAGCCGGACATCAAGCCGGACACGAGGGTAGGGCTAAGGTTTGTAGTATCGATACTCAAGGCAAGGCCCGGCGACTTGACATCAAGCCCAGAGTGTGATACAGATAAACTTTAGGCGCAATGGCCCAGGGGTCCCCTCCTTTCCCCCTGGGTCGCGCCGACATACGAAGGCGCTATGTGGTATAGAACTTTTCAGGAAAGGGAGCGCTTCGAGTGGGGTTGGGATAGGCCTATCACTGGAGTAGTAAAGGGCCACCCCATTGGGGTATCTGCTGAATATCCATGGCATCGGCAGATGGAGGATATACGCACAGGCAATACCCCTAGTGAGGTAGCGCAACGTCAAGGATTAAAGGCGTACAAGGTGAAGGTGGGCGCAGGTAGTGTTAAGCAGCAGGCTCCTTAGGCCTGCCAGGACGGTGTGGTAGCAGGTGCATGCCCAGCATTAAGGCTGATGAGCCGAAAGGCGAAACGCGAGAGCGTCCCTTAGCGCCCCCTAGCTGGGTGAGTTGGGGCCAAGGCCGTCCGTTTAAGAATCTTGCTGCTTAACACGAGAAAGGATGTGGCGATAGCAATATGAGAGCAGAGGATTGCAAGAACTTCCATCCTGGGCCAGAGGTGACCACTGGTCATGATTGGCAACCGAGAATATGGTGTAGCCATGAATATTACTGCGCTGATGCCAAAAGTTGCACCAAACAGATACGAATGGAATGCCATTTCGAGCCCAAGCCAAAAGACGATCCCCTAAGTAGTCGGCCAACGATAACACTTGAGGAGTGCCCAGAATTCGATTTCGTAGGTGAGGGGTTTGGATAATCCATATTGAATCGTTATGCCCTTGATGCCTCGTGTGCCGGGTTAAAGACCAAACAGTGAGAGTTTGCGCTACTCATTGGGGCACGGGGGACATGAGGGGCATAAATAGGGAAGGAGGCAATATGGTAGCAATAGGGATGAAGAGGACGTGGTGTAAGGTGGAGGATGGGTGGGTGTACGAGCCGTGGGCAACCCGGAGGGTGTCAACGACTACTTCTGGCCCTGTGACACTGGAGCCTACGCATTCCGTCTCCAACTGGTATGCGGATATGAATGGGTATGTAGATAGGGGTCGCTGGTATACTGGCGGCGTCACTAGCGTCGGCTAAGCCGCCTTCCACAGCTCATCTGCCATGTGTAGAAGGAGTAACGAGGCCGTTCTCTATGAGGGCGGCTTCTGCCGTTTCGCCCTTGACAACCGCCGCATAATGTGATAAGGATATTTGCATATGAATATAACCTGGAGCACTTCGACTCGCACAATTGACGAGCTTGTGCCGTATGAACATAATCCACGCCGGCTCACGGAGAAACAGTATGAAGACCTGAAACGCTCGCTGGAGAAGTTCGACCTCGCTGAGATACCAGCGATCAACACCGATAATACGATCATCGCAGGGCATCAACGCCTCAAAATACTCCAGACGCTCGGCAGGGGCGCAGAGACTATTGATGTGCGTATCCCCAGCCGGAAACTCACCAAGAAGGAACTACAGGAATACAACATTCGCAGTAACAAGAATATGGGGGAATGGGACTTCGAGATGCTAGCGAATGCGTTTGATCAGGATGACCTCGTTGACTGGGGATTCGATGTGGGGGAGTTCGGGATAGAGGAGGAGCCAGACCGTGAGGGCCTTACGGATGACGATGAAGTTCCTGAGGTTCAGGAGGAGCCGATTTGCAAGACCGGCGATCTATGGCAGTTAGGAGAACACCGGCTGCTGTGCGGCGATGCTACGGTGGTGACGGATGTAGATAGGCTGATGGGGTGCGAGAAGGCTGAGTTATGTTTGGCTGATCCACCTTATGGCGTGGGGTATAAGTACAATGACTACGTGGACACAAAAGAAAACTTAGATAACATCATCAATGATGCGCTCCCACTCATTAAAGAATATGCGAAACGCGCTCTAATTACGTGCGGGAACAGTAATCAAAGGAAGTATCCGTCCCCAGATTGGACGTTGTGCTGGTTTGTCCCTGCTGGTGTAGGGCGTGGCCCATGGGGGTTTACGTGTTGGCAACCTGTACTAGCATACGGTGCTGATCCTTATTTAGAGAAAGGGATGGGGTCAAGGCCAGACGGATTTTCAATCACGGAAGGCGCAAGCTCGAAGGAGCATCCTGTAGCAAAACCAATGTCTGTTTGGCAATGGCTCATGGAGCGGGGGTCAATAACGGAAGGCGATGTTATCTTTGACCCATTCGGCGGCTCTGGCACCACACTGATTGCCTGCGAAAAGACGGGCCGGAAGTGCCGAATGATGGAGATCGACCCTCACTACTGCGATGTCATTGTGAAGCGGTGGGAAGACTATACAGGTAATAAGGCGGAGTTGGTGGAGAATGTCTGAAGACGCTGTAAAACAGCCTAGGAGACTGATAGGGACTCCCTTTCCTCCTGGGGTGTCCGGCAATCCTAATGGAAGGCCCAAGAGGCTTAATTCAATAACTACATGCGTTCAGGAGCTTCTCAATGGAGATGCGGAGAAGATCAAGGATCAATGGAATAAGTCTGGTAAGAAAACCGGCGCTCAAATAGCTGCGATAGGTATTGTGAGTAAGCTCTCAAAGGGCGACCCAGCGGTACTGAAGGAAGTTTGGCAGCGGACGGAGGGCCGTGTGCCGCAACGCCTGGAGCATACGGGGGCAGAGGGCGCGGCGATAATCACAACCCGGACAATTGTAAAGGATTATGAAGCCATTTCGGGAGATTAGGAACGGCGAAGTAAAAATAAACCTCCACCCGGGCCAGACGAGGGCTGCGGATAGCGATGCGCGGTTCCCTTGTGTGCTGGCCGGTACGCAGTCAGGCAAGACATGCTGGGGCCCCGAATGGGTATACGACGAGATCCAGCGAATAAATCTCCGATCTGGCCCACCCCCTCCAGGGCAGACGCATGACTTCCTCATCGTGACTGCGTCCTTTCCGCTGCTCAACCTCAAATTGCTACCCGAATTCCTCTACACATTCAAGACGCTATACAACCTTGGCGAATACGCCAAGAACGACAAGGCCTTTAATTTCCACGATGGTTCATGGCGAATAATCTTCGGCTCTGCGGATAACGCTGACTCGCTGGAATCAGCTACAGCTAAAGGCGCATGGCTGGACGAGGCAGGGCAGAAGCGATTCGGGCGGGATTCCTGGGATGCCGTGTTGCGGCGGCTATCGATCAACCGGGGTAGGGCCCTGATCACCACGACGGTGTATCTCTTCGACTGGCTCAAGTATGAGGTGCATGACAAGGCGCTCAAGGGCGACCCTGATTACGAGCTGATACAGTTCGAGAGTATCATGAACCCTGCGTTCCCGAGAGAGGAATTCGAGGATGCTAGGGCGCGACTGCCGAAGTGGAAATTCGATATGTTCTATCGCGGCGTGTATTCCAAGCCTGCGGGGATGATCTATGATGCCTTCGATGAAGACGTATGCAAGATCAAACGCTTCCCCATACCGCAGGAATGGCCTCGATATGTGGGCTGTGACTTCGGGGGCGTGAATACGGCAGCAATGTGGTATGCTAAGAATCCGGAGACTCAGAGACTGGTTGCTTATCGTGAATATCACAAGGGTGGACTGACGGCCAAGGGACACGCCATGGAATGGCTCAAGCTCTCAGAGGGCGAGGATGTGGTGTTATGGTGTGGTGGGTCCAAGTCGGAGGATCAGTGGCGTAGGGAATTCCGTAATGCAGGGATAGTCATCAAGACGCCATCAGTCAGTGATGTAGAGGTGGGCATCAACCGAGTCTATGGCTATCATGCCAAGGATGAGATCGATGTGTTTGACGATCTCCTGGGATACCTCGACGAGAAGGGCAGTTACAGCCGACAACTGGACGACAATAACGAGCCTACAGAGAAGATCGACGACAAAGAGAAATACCACAGGATGGATGCAGAGAGGTATGTATTGAGCCAATTGTCCCAGGGCGCGAGGGTAGCATTCGGGGAGGTGTGAGGTAGGCAATGAGTGTAATAACGAGAGCTAAGGATACAATGACACGAATGAACCCCTTTGCCGCGAAGTATCGCTTCGGCGGTGTGCAGATACAGGACATGGCCTTGCCGCCTACGTGGGGTATAGACGCTTATCTACACGCCTATGGCGAGCTGGGGTGGCTGTTCCGTGGCACATCTGTAATCGCTGATGCCGTGGCGCGGAACAAGTGGAGTTTGTACAAGGTCACAGATGGTGATCTGGATAATCGTGAGGAGGTCTCTAAGCACGTCCTCCTTGATACTATGAAGCACGTAAACCCCTTCATGACGTGGTATGAGCTGATGTATCTCCAGACCTGCTACATGGTGCTGGTAGGCGAGCAATTCCTTGTCTTCGATATGAACAACCTCGAGGTGCCAGAGCAGGTATGGCCGATTATACCAAGCCGGATGATGGTAGTCCGCGAGAATCCAGTAGATTACATCTCGTATTATCAATACGTTTACGGCGGCACACAGATGAGGCTGGAGATCCCCGAGGTAATCCACATCAAGAATCCGAATCCTGCCAATCCCATGAGGGGCATTGGCGCAGCGCAGGCCTTGGGTACTGACCTGAGCATAGAGAAATTCGCGGGGCGGTACCAAGAGAAGGTCTATCACAATGACGCTATGCCTGGGGTAGTATACGAGGTGCAGGGCGAGATTCCTCCGAAGGAAGAGCGCGAGCAGATCATGGAGGAGTTCAAACGGGATCATGCTGGCTGGCGCAATGCGCGGAAAACGGCCTTTGCCTGGGGCGGCGCGAAGGTCCATACCTTGGCCATGACGAACAAGGAACTCGATGGCTGGAAGGAGGCGCAGAGCCGGGGGGCTAAGATCCTCAATGTCTTGGGTGTTCCGGATGTCATCGCAGGTAAGGAAGGCAGCTATAACAGGGCCACGGCAGAGATAGCGCGAGAAGAATTTGGCAGGGGCACGGTATTGCCGTACCTGACGAAATACCGAGAGGCCTTTAATGAGCAGTGGCTTCCGCTGTACAAGCAGAATACCGGCGTGGAGCTGATGTTAGACTTCGCTGACCCAGTTCCGGAGAATGTCGAAGCCAAGACAGAGGCGGCAAACAAGGGCCTGATTGCGGGGCGCATATCCCGCAATGAGGCACGGGTAATGGCTGGTGAAGATATCATCCCCGATTACGACGTGTTCTATGTGCCCAATGCCATCACCGTGATTGAGGTGGACGATGAGCTGAAGCCCATTGAGCCAGAGGAACCAGAGGAGCCCCCGTTGATTCCCCAAGAGGAACCAGAGGAGGACGAGGAAGACGAGGAGGAAGCCTCCTTCCCCAAGGGTCGCAAATTCTTCACCTCGGAACGGCAGAAAGACGACCATTGGAAGCAGTGGGTAGCCAAGACCGAGGAGAAGGAAAAGCCCCTTACAGAAGCATTGCAGTCTATGTTTAAGGCGCAGGAAACCGCTGCTATACGCTCTTTCCACCCTGGGGTGGCAGTTGAGGACATCTTTAACCGAAAGGATGCCGTCAACGCAGCGAAGGGCGTTCTGGGCGAATTCCTACCCACGATATTGGGTGAGGCGATAGCGGATGGCGAGAATCTAGTGAAGCCTGAGCCAGCGAAGCAGACGGAGCCGCCTATATGGGGGCCAAATGAGGATACGACGAAATGGCTCGAAAAGCGTATTGTGTGGGCGGCGATAGAGATAGGCGACGAGACGGAGTTGTTGTTGAGATCGGCGTTGAGCGCAGGGGTAGAAGCTGGCGAGGGTGCAGAAGAAATAGCCAAGCGAGTCAAGGGCGTCTTCGAGCATTGCGACAAAACCAGGGCGCTACGAATAGCCAGAACCGAGGTGATCACAGCTAGCAATATCGGCAACGAGGAAGGCTACAAACGAGCCGGCGTAGAGAAGCAGGAATGGTATGCGGCACTGGATGAGCGTATCTGTGAGATATGCGAGGGTTTGCACGGGAATGTATACAAGATAGGTAGCGGCGACAGGGCTCCTGCTCATCCGAGTTGCCGTTGCGTGATGCTACCCGTAGTTGAATAAGGAGGGATATGAGCGTTTGTAACGGATGCCAGCATGATACAGTTTGCAGGTACAAGGACCAGGTGCAGAAGTACGAGGAGCGCGCAGAGCGGATGGATTTGTGCGTACCTGAACCATTAAGCCCAGAGGTAGTGTGTAGGTATAAGCTACTGCCCTCCTACTCTATACCGTGGACGTATCCCATTCCAATATATCCAACAGAGCCGACTTGGCCTCAGATAACATGGACCACAGGAAGCAGCGTCACAGGATATCCTTTGCCGGATGGAGTCATAAAGTGTACCGCGTAACACAGATAGCATAACTTGACAAACCATGTAGGTTATGGTATGAAACAAGAGATGGAGTACGATATGTTGTGTTCCTCGAAGGAGAAGGCGCTAATAGAGCGATTGCGAGAAATAGAATCTGGTGATGCTCTCGTTATAGTGAGGAACCGCGAGCCCGTAAGGATCAAGGAGAAGACAGAGAATATCGAGTTGAGCTAACCGAATAACGCCTGAAGAGTAGGACTCAGGGCAGTTTAGACGATATGTCTAGGCTGCCCTTTTTTATTTGGGGATATGGAGGCGAGGCAGAATGGCAGAGATGATGAGGAAGGTGCTGTACCCAGAGATTAAGGATCTGGGTGATCGCGTTCTTGAGTTTGTAGGGTCCACGGAAGCGCAGGACAGGGACGGGGATATAATCCGAGCTTCTGGGTGGAATCTAAAGGACTTCAAGAACAACCCTGTCATTATGTGGGCTCATGACTATAGCCAGCCCCCGATTGGGCGGGCCAAGAAGGTATGGGTAGACAACAAACAACTGCGGTTCGAGGTTGAATTTGCCTCAAAGGAGACCTACGAGTTTGCCGATGTCATCTACAGGCTGGTTAAAGACGGCTATATCAAGGCCACGTCTGTAGGATTCATCCCGCGACAGTGGGACGAGCTGACCAGTAAGGAGGGCGACCCCGATTTCGGGTGGAATCCGCTGGTCTACAAACGGCAGGATTTACTAGAGCTGTCAATTGTCCCAGTCCCCAGCAATCCGGAGGCGCTGAGAAACGCTTGGAGCAGCGGCGTTATCACTGCCAAGGAATTCAAGGCTATTACCAAGTCTGAGGGGGCAGAGGATATTATCCAACCAACTGTACCAGACAAGTGTACGTCACAAGCAGAGATCCGAGACGAACTAGACTATGTGAAGTCCTTGATCATTGAGGGCAACCTAAACGAAGAGAACGGGGATATCACGTGGGACATAGTACGAGAGCGCATAACGGGGGGCGACATCCCCGAGGATATATTACTGAAGGTCGGAGCGGTGCTTTCGAGCAAGAACAAATCTGATCTCGGGAAGGCGCGAGAGTTGATCCAGAATGTACTGGATAGCTCCGAGCCACAGCAACCAACGCAGGAGCCGGAGAAAGAAGCGGAAGAGGTCGAGACTAAAGCTCCGGTTGTGTTGGGTGCGACTGAGCTAGCGGGGATGGTGCGTCAGGCATATCAGGGGGCGCGGGACTATCAGCTAGGCAAAGTGTAAATAGGAGGATAAACGAAGTGGGTGAAACAGTAATGATTGACAGAGACGAGCTTAAGGCGATGCTCGCTGAGCACGCCGAGGCACAAATAGCCAAGGATGTGAAGTCGGAGCCAGTATTGCCGCATGGCGACCCAGGGGAGCTTGGCGTCAAGATGGGCGATAGCCCCGAGGACAAGCTCATAAAGAGCGGCAACGGCGGGTTTGAGGATATGGCGCACTTCACAAAGGAGGTTTTCCGCTCCGACACTAACAGGGGATCTGAGCGTATGCGTGACTGGGATTCAGCGGTACGGAAGACCGCAGGGTATATGCACGAAGACGGCGAGGACGGTGAGGGGCATTTGATCCCTGTTGAGTTCAAAGCAGAGATTGATAAGGTTGCCTTGGAGGAATCGATAGCTAGGCCTCGTGTACGTGAGCTTCCGATGGCCACAGGGATACTGACGATTCCGGTGGTAAATGAGACCAGCAGGGCGTCGACCTTCTACGGCGGCGTGAATATGACCTGGGAGAATGAGGGGGCAACGGGCACTGAAACCAAGCCGACCTTTGGGAAGATCAAGCTGATAGCCAGCAAACTCAGCGGCAAGGTGTACATCTCGGACGAGATGATGTCGGACAGCCCCATCTCTGTAGGCCCGTTGGTTAGCGGCATGTTCGGAGAGGCTCAGGCATTCATTATAGACGAGGCCATCTTGACGGGGTCAGGCGTGGGCAAACCTCTGGGAGCCTTCAGCGCAAGTAATCCGTGCTTGGTGAGCCAGGCTATAGAGTCTGGACAGTTAGCGGATACCATCGTAACCGAGAACATCCTGAAAATGTGGATGAGGTTGCCTGCGGCCAGCAAGGGCAAGGCCATCTGGGTTGCAAACAATGATACCTTCTTGGAGTTGTCCACGCTGACTATTGCCGTGGGAACGGGGGGCGCAACCGTGGGGCTGGTGAAGGACGCTACAGAGGGAGCTTCTGCGACACTCTTGGGGAGGCCATTGTTCCTGAGCGAGAAGATGGAAACCCTGGGGGATGCCAATGACATCGGGCTCTGTGATTTGAGCAAATACTATTTCGGCACAAAGGGTAGTGCAAAGACGGCATCGAGTACCCATGTGAGATTCATCTACGACGAGACGTGTTTCAAGTTCTCGATTCGCGTAGATGGGCAGCCGTCGCTACTGAGCGCGGTGACGCCTCGCAAGGGTGCAAATACGCTGAGTCCCTTTGTTGGACTGGCCGAGAGAGCATAAGGAGGATATAGGAAATGCCAGGACTTTTGATGGATGAACTGAATTTCTACAACGGCAATAACCTGACGGCGCACGAGGATATATTCAACGGCGATCCGGCATCCGATGTGGTCAATATGGCCAACTACGGATCGTGCATGTTTATTATCGTGAAGAGCGCAGGGGCGGCGGGCACAGCGACAATCACCTGCGAGGCTTGTGATGACGTAACCCCCACCAACTCAGAGGCCGTAGCCTTCACGTACAAGGTCTGCACGAGCGGCAACACGTGGGGAGCTACTACGGAGGTGGCGTCAACAGGCTTCACGACTACGGCAGGCGCTAACCAGTGCTACGTGTGCGAGGTGCAAGCGGACGGGCTGTACGGCACATATGGTTTTGTACGCTGGGTTTGCACAGAGGTAGCGGATGGCGGATGTGATGGTGCGATGGTCATAGCCATGGGCAATCCACGCTACGCCCAGGACGTACAGGTGGACGTAACGAGCTAAAGTGGATGCAACTAGCTAAGGATAAACTCAAGAGGATTGGGCAGAGGGCTAAGGCTCCTGCCCAACCTCGCAAACATAAGATGGTGACAGAACCAAAAGGGAGGAAGTCGAATGAGTGAAGTACCGCGAGGACGTATGTTCTCGAAGTGGAACTCCGGCAACCTGGTCATGTATCCAGGTGATTGCCCGGGAGATGTTTACTTCGTGGATGGGACCAATGGCGCGAGCACGAATTCCGGCGAGAGCTGGGAGCAAGCGTTAGATACTATAGATGGCGCTGTGAATAAATGCACAGCCAACAATGGGGATGTGATTGCAGTCGCGCCGTACCACACCGAGAACCTGGCAGCGGACAGTGCCATAGATGTGGATTTGGCGGGCGTGGCTATTGTTGGCATCAGGCGGGGCCGATTAATGCCAACACTGACCGCCACGGCAGCGGCGGGTGATCTGAAGCTAGCAGCAGCCAATACTAGCATCAGCAATATCCGGTTCCTTGGTGGCATTGATGCGGTGAGCGGATGTGTAGAGGTGAGTGGAGCTGACTGCGCGATCTTGAACTGTGAATATCGGGATGTCACAGGACAGGCTACCGACGCAATCATCACTACAAATGCAGCGGAAAGGCTCTTGATAGATGGGTATAAGCACATCGGTGCAGCGGCTGCTGGCGCGAATAGCGCCATTGCGATAGTGGGCGCGGTGGATTCAGTAGAGGTCAGGAACTTCTGGATATACGGCAACTTTGCCGTGGGCGCTATAGATTTCCGCACGACAGCATCAACATGCGCCTGGATTCACTCAGGTACTATATGGACCGAGAACGCTGCTGATGTCGCAATCGTAGACACTGTAACTGCCTCTACGGGGATCATAGGGCCTGACATCAATATCATGGTGAAGGACAACGCGGCCAACATTACGGAAGCTGTCACTGGAGCAACCTTCGTGGTGATGGACCCCGTGTATGTCTGCAATCTGGTGAACGAGAAAGCGCTGCTGATTAACTGGACGGCCAGCGTGGACGAATAGCCTAACAATGAGCTTTGACAAGGTAATTCTGGAGGCTCACAAAGCCAACAGAGCCCGCAAGGAATATGAAGATAACTTGCCCGGGGATCAGGGTGACTGCCCTGTATGCCAGGAGCGGCTGGAGCAACATCCCAGCGGCCTCTGGTATTGCCCCTTGGGGCATTGGAGAGGGTAGGGCAAAACAATGGGGATATATGAAAACAAAGGCTGGGTAACTACAACCACAACAGGGACGCTATCGGCGGAGGTAGACCTGGGGTCTGAATTCCCCAAAGTGGCGGTAAACCTGCCTGCCGCGATCACCAGCGGTACTGTTTCTTTGCACATCTCGCCAACCTCGGGGGGAACCTTTGTGCCCCTCTATGCGCTGGATGCAGATGCTACGGGAGACTTTGCGTCGGCTACTACGGCAGCGGTCACGGCGAAGCATGTGGTATTCGAGGTGGGGGCAGCACGGTATGTAAAAGTCGCCTATGGCGCTTCGCAGACGGCAGAAGTGGCGTATGTGAAGGGTGCCTACTAATGAAGGAGGATTTATGACACGGGAAGATCTGATACGCAAAGCAACACGTACCAAACTCTGGGCGGCGGTGGGCGGCGGCGGATCGGGGCTCGCGGTAATCAATGAGGGTGTCGATCTTGTGGCAACCAGCGAGGCAGCGGGGATACTAACGATCCTTGGCGGCGTGATACTCACAGCAGCCAGTGTGGTTGGCTACCTCGTGATTGAGGGGAACATCGACAAGGCGAGGGAGTCAGTCAAGGCCCTTGTAGTAGGCAGGGTGATGGAAGACGAGGAGCCGGAGGGCGACTAGTGGCGCGGAATGCTAAGTACAGCTTTAA
>Ga0209345_10000844_pt1 | contig 39402 bp, 68 predicted proteins | sample Cruoilmetagenom7_FD_187294 | JGI IMG/M metagenome (GOLD analysis project Ga0209345, IMG submission 187294) | Oil polluted marine microbial communities from Coal Oil Point, Santa Barbara, California, USA - Sample 7 (SPAdes) (version 2) | ecosystem: Environmental > Aquatic > Marine > Oil seeps ...
CCTCTTCAAATTCAAGGAAACAATCATACTCATCATAATTGTAAACACTGCATTCGACTCCTTCACCGAATCCTTGGGCAATTCTTAAATCGGGTGGAAGTTCGCGAAGAATTTCAATTAAAACACCCACGGTTTCAGCAACAGGTGTTTCCTCATCTGTATGGTAAAATTTGCGTGGTATTCTCATCTTATTTCCTTTCTAACGTTTTTAATCAGCCGCCCCATTGTCAAACATAACACGAATATTTGTACCATTAACTTTTTCCGTGAAAACCCATTCGTTGTCTTTCAAGTACTCAAATTCAGGGATGGAATAATTCCCATGCAACAAAGTCTTAAGTTTATTCTTAGGATTACGCTTAAATACAGTTTGAATTTTATGGTATTCTTTCATAACATTTCCTCAATATGCAGATACGGCTCCCCTTCCTGATATGCGTGGAGCCTGGAACAGACCCCACAGCATTTTGTTTTGTCCTTGAACTCTCTTTTGCAGCCAACACATGGTAAGATACGATTGTCTATCGCTGTGACTCTACAATATTGCCTTTCCTCAGTTGTTGCAACGTTCAACGGGTGCATTCTTTGTGGCATTATATCTCCTATTTAAACCAAAGTCCCTTTTCTTAATTTTTGCCATGCGCCCGTCTTGGTGGTGGAAAACAAGTCCTTCAATATCTTTTTCAGTAAACCATATTTCTAAGCCATTAAATGTGCGTGGTGCATCAGAATATTTGGTGGCTGACGCATGCGCTATAAGCGTATGGCTTTCATACTTTTCAGGATTGCCTTGCACTTTCGGCCCTACGAGTTCATAAGTGCCATCAGCTAAACCGTCCTGAAATGCCTCAAGATGATATTTGTTATCCTTTGTCCTCTCTACTGGAACCCAACCAAAACGTTTCCCGGTATTTTGGTCGTGTTCTTCTTCGATAAAAAAAAGGGGGGCTTTTCTCCCTCTTTTAACTTCCCTGCGTTTGAAAAACTTGCCGCCCTCTATTTTGCAACAAGTACCGTCATATTTACGGGTCGCTACACCTTCACCAGCAAACACCCATAAACAATCAGGGTTTTGTTCATTGAGAAGCTCCCGCATATTTGCAGGGTTGCGTTTAAAAATCGTTGGAACCTTTTTCATATTTACCTCCCTATAATAATCTTGATGCCCCTTCTGAGCATGCGTAAAAAACTCGAAAACATATGATATGCTATTGCAAATGGTGCTTGTATATATTTATACCATTTCATATGATCTCCCTCCTGTTTATCTCACAAAACTTTCTTTCTAAGTATCGCCAGAACGGGCTATACCGGCATTCGCCCACATGACAACTTCCTCTATCTTCGTGAATGCAAGCGCTTGTTCCCGACCTTCAGGAACATTGTGCAGGATAATTTTTGAAAAAGTTTTCCCAGCTTCCCGAATCATCTTATGTTGACCGATTTTGCGGTCGGTCGGTGCGTGGTATTTAAAATTGTTTTCGATTATAGATTTTTTCATCCTGTTTTCTCCTTTTCATAAAACCTTAAAGATGAGTTTTTTTATTTTGCTTTTTATTACTGCCGCACAAAACCAGTTTAAAGTAAATAGTCAATGTGTCGTACAATAATAACAACCCAATTACCACACTGCTTTGTCCATCTAAATCCATAAACAGTTTTGGATGTCATTAAGTGTCGCCTTAATCTTTTTGACATTTCAAACCAGTCAAGACCTATCATAGTGATATCCTTATACAAAAAAGAAAGTTACAACACTTATTAAATGCCCAAAAAATCCGTCATTGTTTCGGAATGTCAAGCTTTTCCATAACGATGAAGGGAATGTTGTAACCCATAAAAATAAATTAATAGTCGCAAAAACTGAAAGCATGACAATAAAATTATTAGACATGTTAGGAACCCCTCCTTGTGAGTTGCACAACAGTCATAAACGCCTGAGTCAATAGTCCTTGTTCCATAGTTTTTCCTCCTTTAAATATAAGTTAATCGTCTTTATGTTCTTTCCCACACTTCGGGCATATCGCCCACCATTGGCCTGTTTTATCTCTGCGTGCTTCGCAATTCCTAAACTCTCCTGGCCCCGCAAAAATAAATCCACATTCGCATTTCATTTTGTTTATCCCTTTTACAAGTGGTTTTTCTATTATTTTTTGTTCTAAATAAGAATAAGATATTTCTTTACCTTTTAATTCCGGGTAAATCTCAAAAACCCCCTTCCAAAACTTACGCCTGAAAAAATACACATCCGCAGCACATTTTTTTGCTCTTCTAAATCCGAACGGAGATTTTATACATTTATCGCGTAGATCTTCAGCCGCTTGGATTTTGTCCATTATTGCAGCTAATTTTTCTGGCACATCGTGTTCCATTGCCGTACCCCCATCTGTTATGAGCTTTACACTCGCAAGGCCAACATGTTGAAAGTAAATTTCCTGGTGAATCAGTTCCACCAACACTTTTATGAATAATGTGATGGATATGTGCTTTCCTCTCGCCTTGTTTTTTATGCGATAGTCTTAAATATATACCGACGCCACATCTCTTACATTTCCATTGATCCCGGTTTAATACCTTTACCTTACCGAAAAACTTTCTTTACTGCCACATTTCGGACACTTAATATCCTTGTTTTCTTTATCGCTTCCGAATTGGTGTTTACAAATATTACAAGTTACTTTTTTCATGAATTTCCTTTCAAACCATATGTCAAATAATCAATCACGGTTTTAACCTAGAGGTAACGATCGCTTGTTATAAAACTTTACACGCCGTTGATAAGTTTTACAATAAATACATTCTTTATCACCTATTGAATAGGCGCAATCTTCATCACAGGTCAAGTTAGCACAATGAAGAATATCTTCAACGACAGTTGCCCCTGTAGCTGCATCTATCACAGACCAATGAGAATGCCCTCCGTTGTCTGTAAAATTTTCAACAATAGTTGGTTTCAATTTCGTCACAGCTCACCTCCTGTTATGTGTAGCCGGGATTTGCGCTCGGCATTGTGTTGGCTTATCCGGTTTTATCTCCATTTGTTGCCTGGGCTCAGTCCGTGTGTTCCATGTTTTGATAGCTATTTCTTTATCTTCATAGCCAAAGCCACAGCCTGGCAGTATTTCCCCGTGGCACTCATCGTTTAGGCAACCAATACAAAAACAATCACCATCAATCCAAGGCTTAATCTCTGCCTTACCACCGCAAAACGGACATGGTTTTAATTCTACCATTTTAATTCTCCAAATTTATAACGTTTTAATCACCGGCACTGTTTCTTGTGCTCATGTGTAACGCCTTGTTATAAAGCTGTCTGCAATACCTTAATGATCGTTTTAATGCAGCTTTTACAAGGTTCTATGCTACCATTTATTGCAAGAGCTACATGCTGGGCATCTTTAAACATAAAATCCTTTCCTGATACTTTTCGCCCACACCATACCTCAGGGATTACCTGTTTTTCCCCATCAATATACTCAAACTTAATAACATGCTTGCTCATACACCCCTACCCCTTTAATTCTCCAAAAGATAACGTTTTAGCTGAGCCGCTCGGCTTCTTGAGTCGGCTCAAGCGACTTGTTATGCCTACTCTTCATGTTTTTCAGGCACAGACTCAACATCACCAAACTTATCCAAGAGTGGTTCAACTTCGTCATAAATGCCATATCCCTTGTCAAGCAAAACAGTTGCATTGTGTAGTTGTTCTTTCGCCAGCATCATGCCGATGCCACCATTATTTCTGAGATTATAATCTGCGTTTTGCAGTGCTTCTATTATACATACAGACATGTTCGTCCTTTCTGCCCTAAGGCATAACGTTAAGCTGACTTGCCACGGCTTCTTGTGGTCAAGTCCAGCGCCTTGTTCTATTTCGTTTGACTAAATTTTCTAAAAAGTATCTCTCTTTTACATTCTTCTATTTGTATTAATTTAGGATGATAATGGCGATGTACGACCGGCATCCTTACTTTAAGGCAGAAGTGCGGTGGTTTTTTAGCATATAAATCTTGTTGTTCCTCTGTAATACTTAAATGCTTACAGTTGGCTGGGCAAAACATAAGCTTCTCCTTTGGTATAAGAAATAGAACAGTATCAATAGACGGAAACCGCCCATAGTTTTTTTACTCGCCATCGCACTGCGTTGGTTGTGTGTCTATTTTTTTAAAAATAAAAATGTAACCGAAGGTAGAAATAAATTCCCACCCTTTTTCAATCTCTGCATTCAATAGCTCTGATATTTGCTGGGTGCTGTCATAACTCATATATAAAGCCTTATACATAAATCCTCCTATAATTCGCGCATAAAAGTGTTAATAGGCGGAAACCGCCCATTTATTCGCCATCAACAACAGCTTCCATACACATCTTTTCAATCTTTCCATCAGTCTCGATCAAAAGCGCTGTCCGTGTGGTCTGCGATAGGTCTTTCCCGAATATAGAAATTCCGGTAATATCTACACTGTCAGGGATGTCAGGCGTCATTAAGATCCCATTTTCCCTGATGCCCTTTTCCCCTGGGTTAAAATCAAAATCAATTTTTAGTTCTTCGCTTATATATAGTTCCATAACCCCTTCTTTTATTTTTGTTTAAACCCAGACAATTCGTGATATTCTTTAAGAGATTCTTCCATCCTTTTATTTTACCACTGCACAGACAAAACATTTTGGATGCTATGCAATTCTATCACTTCATAATCTAATTCATCGAGGACATCTTCTATCTCTTCAACGTTACCTTCTGAGTCAAGTAGCACAACTGCAATTTCTGTAACTGTGCGTGTTAGCTTGACTTTTGCACGTCTTGGTTTTGGCTTGCTCATAATTGCCCCTTCCTGACTTTATAACATATCCAAGTCAGCTTTTTTTTCTTCATACGATTCAACAACCTTGCTTTCTTTCAGCAATATTGAACCGTGGTTTTTTTGCTTTTCTGTGTCAACATATTCTGCGACAACCTGGAATCCGGCTTCTACGAGTTCATCAAACAAGTTCTCACGTCTTTTTATGTCGATGCTTTGCGAATCAGGGATAAATACATATTTAAATTTCGGATTAGTAGCTGCGATAATTTTAGCTCCCATGCGGATAATCTCGCCCTTGGAAAAATACGTTTCTGAGAAAGGGCGATCGTTGATTAGCACTCCGCCGTTATCATCGATTGTAATATTTTGGTACGGCAGATTGCAAGATTTAAGATATTTAATTCTATCCGATTCGTTCTTGTCCATTTCTTCTTGTTTTTCGGCATGCTTTTTTTGTGCGGCCTTATATTTAGTTTGGATGTCAACGTATTGTTGGTATTGTTGTGCTTTTTGATTCGTCTCTTCGGCATCCTGGATCTGTTGATTAATTTCTGTTGTGCTTTTTGTTGGGGCATCTGCAAATGGGATGTCTGTTGATTTTAGGTCGGTGGGCTGTGGTAGTTGGTCGCGCTTCAGAATTAATTTTTCATAGGCAATGCTATCTTTGGCAAAATCTTCTTCCAATGCTCTTATTTTTTCTTTTATGTCTCCCCTCCTTCCTTCTATTTCTTTTATGAGTTGCTCAGTATTGATCAAAACGTTTTGTTTTTCGGTTTGCTCCTGGTTGTATGCAATAATTTCTTGAACAATTTTATTACGGTCTGTCTGTGCTTTTTCAATAGCTGTTTTGTTCTCAGCTTCGATTTTATCTTTCTCCTGCAACAGTTTTTGGAGGTCAACAGGTTCGACTTTTTCAACATCTTCGTTTTCTTCCATGGCGCCCTTGAGCCGTTTTACGTCATACCCTATTTCTTTTCTTTCATCGTATTTTTCTTTTTTTATTTTATCGAACTTTGCCGTGTCAACCCCAAGCGCTTCAGACTGTTCATTAGGAGAAAGCTTTGCAAAGCCGGAAGGGTTAATTGAAAAGATGTTGAAAATATCGTCAATAAAAGTTGCCGGCAATTCTCTATTGTCTGATGCAGAAATTTTCAATTCTGTTTTGTTTTTAAGTAACTTACGTTGAATTGTTATATCAATATTTTCAGTTTCGTCATGTAATACAAGTTTTCCGGTTGCGCTTTTTCCATTTTTCCCGATGAACCTAAAGCGATCGCCATGGAGAACTTTCTTTCCTTTTAATGACAGCCCTTCCAGTATGAACCAGACTGCATTCAGCCCGAAAGTAGTTTTACCGGCACCGTTTTCGCCGATAAGGTATGTGACTGAGTTTGTCAGATTAATCTCGACTTCCTGGACATTTGCGAAATTTTTTAGCATGATCTGTTTTATTTTCATTTTGTACTCCTTTTTTAAGACGACTATATTTCCGTGTTACCCAAAACCGATTGATTTGGACGCTGAAACGTGCCTCTGATTGCCTCCTGGTTGTTTCCTAAGATCAGCCATTCTATCACTCCAATACTTCCCCGTTTCGCCCTGGAACCAAGGGTTTCCTGCGGGCGCATTCCTCCATCTCGACAGCAATGATTCATAAGACATGTTATCGATATGTGTTTTATTTGCTGGTGTTAAATCCATCTAATTCCTCCTTTTTAAAAGTTTATTGCTTCATTCGTCTATATTCAATTCTAATTTCGAAAACGAAAGTAAACTGCGATACGTATCAATAACGCCTCTTATATTTGCCATAGCCTCTTGGCTCCTTTTTAAAATGGGATATCATCGTCAATGTGTAGTTTTTCAGCCGGTTGTGTCCTCTTACCTGGAGCCTCTGCCATGCCTTCACGACCGCCCAACATTTGCATTTGGCTGGCAACGACCTTTGTATTGTATCTCTTTATGCCGTCCTTCTCGTATGAATCTGTTTGGATACGGCCTTCAATATATACTTGTTTGCCCTTATGTAAATACTTACCGCAAATCTCTCCCAAACTGCCAAACGTTACAATAGAATGCCACTCAGTTTTTTCTTTTTTCTCGCCTGTTTGTTTATCTTTCCACGTTTCGCTTGTCGCAAGGCTGAATGAAGCTACTGCCTTGCCGTCTTGCGTGTACCTCACTTCCGGATCTTTCCCCAGAAAACCGATTAAGATCACCTTGTTTATACCTGACATTATATTCCCTCCATTTTCTCGGTGATTTCTTTTATTAGTTTTTCACCAACCTTGAATCCTTCCAGCAAAGAATCAAACTTTTTTTTATCAGGAAGTTGCCGGTGAACAATAATAGACTCCTCGAAGTTAGGGTTGTATGAAATTAAATCATTCCAGTCTTTTTCGCATACCAACATTTGCATTTGGCATTGCCACTTATATTTTAATTCAAATTCCCCACCTAATAATAACGCAAAATGGCCTTTATCATCGGGGCATTTTATTTCAGCTAACCCGTTCTCCCCGGCAAACAAATCAGGGGAACAACCGACATAGTCATTATAAGCTACAAACCCGCAAGTTCGCACTTCAACGTCATGCTGAAAAGAATAAACCGTGCCTGCCGAATTTTCCAGGTCTAATCCCCTTTCTGTGTGTTTGTTGCTGAAATTTTCCCTCTCAGCCGTTGAATAATATTCACTCATTAATTGAGAGATGTAAGTTTTTAACCCCTTACCTGCATTCCCGATAGCTTGTGCATGTGACGCTGATATTTTTTTTTCTTTCAGTGCCCACCACTCAGGAGAATATTGGTCACAATTATATATATCCATTTTATTCTTCTCCAGGTTGCCGTATAGAATCATCTGCTGTCTCTTCTTCCGGTGCAGTTAAAAGTTCTTCTTTCCGGCGTGAGATAAGCTTGTTAAAGTCTTTTAAGACACCTGCGTTGCGTCCTTTATTTTTCTCCCAGAACTTTTTTAATTCCTCTACTTCCCCAATCTTTTCGACAGCGGCCTTGTCTTCAATGCTAACTCCTAATGGCTGTTCCAAATCGTAATTTTCGTTATCGAGTGTTTCAATGTTCTGAAAAATATCTGCGAAATGTTGCTTACAAGCCTTTTTTATCAGGGTTTTGAAACACATTTCATGGAACCATGCCCTCCATATTGTATCTGTTGAAGCAACCTTGCGATGTTTCTCAATTATGTTTGTGCTTAAAAGAGTGATAAATTCCCCTCTTTTATTTTTGATAACACAGTAGCCGCCAATAATATTGTTCTGGTCTTGGTTGAAAGGGTTATTGATGGCATGGGTATAGATAACCTTTCCCGATTGCTTCTCAAATCTGAAAGAATCATCGGCATAAACCAAGGCCGTATCAATTAGACTTTCTGGATATACAAGGTACATCTTGTTTTTATAAGCGACATAATCGTATGATACGCCGGTTGATTGTAGGGTTATATGGACACCATCAAAATTCATTCTATCATATGCCACAGCCTTGAAATAAGAAACTAGATCATTCTTTGTTTTATATTTCATCCACGGGTTTTTAAGTGTTTTGTCTTTATTTTTTGAGGTTTGTAGTTTTGACAGGTAGTTTGTATAAATGGCTACTTTTTCAAGATCATAATTGGTGAGTTCTATGGCTATTTCTTTCGGGTTCATCTGGCCACCTCCTTTCCCTTTATCTTTCGCTATTCGCTTTCGTCGTAATAATCAATCGGGTTGTAACCAGATATAGTACCATCACCCATGATTTCGATAAACTTCTGGATAAAGTCCTGATCCTCAGATTTTACCGTTAGGTCTTTTTCTTCAAGATGGCCATATATCTCACTGTGTTTGCCAAGGACTTCACCGAAATAGATTTTTTTGCCCATAAGATTTTCAACGATGGATTCTTCCGCAATGAATAAACCGCCAAGTGCTCCCATGCGTCCACAGTCCCAATTAAATTCGTATAATTTTTTCATAATAAATTCTCCTTTGGTTTAAAAAATATAACGTATTATCTGACCTCTTCAAATTCAAGGAAACAATCATACTCATCATAATTGTAAACACTGCATTCGACTCCTTCACCGAATCCTTGGGCAATTCTTAAATCGGGTGGAAGTTCGCGAAGAATTTCAATTAAAACACCTACGGTTTCAGCAACAGGTGTTTCCTCATTTGTATGGTAAAACTTGCGTGGTATTTTCATCCCTTATGCTCCTTATTTAAGAAAGATAACAGTGTCAATAGACGGAAAACGCCCATAGTTTACTCGTTGTTGTATTTTTCCCCTCTCCTGAAAAACACCATAACCCTGAGAAAAACAAACGGCTTGTCATAATGCTGCTAAACGAGTCTTTTCGGTTTCTTCAAATTCATCCATGCTTGGTTCGCCATCAGGATTTAAGCTCTCGCCATACCAGTCCCAGTTATCAACTCCACCTGCTTCTAACCTATTTAATATTTCAGAATCAATTTGTAACTGTAAATAACGTTTTTTTGTGATCGTAATGTTGCCTTCCATAATCCCCTCCTTTTTTAAGTAATGGTTGAATTCTCTCTCCTGAAAAACACCATAGCCCGGGGAAAAACAAAAAGCAAGAACTTTTTTTGATTTTTTCAAAAAAAATATTTATCAATTAAAGTTGACAAGTTAGATTTTTTCAAGTAATAATACTATTATGAAAAAACAAAGATCAGTAAAAATAAAACTTAACAAGTTAATTCAAGCACTTGGCTCAAGGGAGGCGGTTGCAAAAACGTTAGGCATCCATGTATCTTATATCTCGAAAATGCTTAAAGATGTTATCCCTGGAAAAAGATTATACCGTGATATTTGCAAAGCCGGCGATGACTTATAAAAACATATGGGGAAAACTACTAAGAAAAGTGTTTTAGAAATGCACTTCAAGTGGTATCTCGAAGAGCTTAAAACAGCCGGATATGTAAAAGAATGGCTCCCGCAACCTAAAACATATGTTCTTTTCAATCGGGCTACCTATATACACGAAAAGAAGCTTAAAACGAAGATTAAAGAGATTGAGTCTGTTATACCTGGGTTGTCGCAGCATGTTTACACGCCTGACTTTAAGGTCTTCTGGGCTAAGAAAGCGCATTGTGTTTTTTATACCACTTTTTATGATCGGGTGAAAGCTCTATCCGAATTTTTTACGCTTAAGGCCTTGACAATTGTTAACAGGTGTGCTTTAAAGAAGGTGCTAAGTAAAAGGTGACTGGTATTATGGAAAAATTACAAAAACAAAGAAGGCTTATAAAACTGCTATATGTGGAGATACCAGTTTCCATACTTAGCGATAGCGGTTTTATGAGCCTTTTTTATTTTTGGCGGAACAATGGGTAGGTCAAAAAGAAAAGACGTGGACTATTTCCCCTTTTACATAAAAGACGGCAGAACTTTATTTGTTTTAGAAAATAAATACCAATGTAAAGGGACTGGTTTTTTCACAAACCTAATGAGATTTTTATCCCGGACCCCGGATCACCACTTCCAAATAAAAACTGCATCAGATAGATTATATTTTTTTGCTTCTGTAAAATGCGATGAAGAATCTGGTATGGATATGATAAAAATGATGGTTGAAACAGAAAAGTTAGACCGGGTTTTATGGGTTGAAGAGATGGTTTTAGCCTCTAAAGACTTCCTTGAGAGTGTTCAAGATGCTTATAGGAAACGTTCAAACAGTTGTATAACGCTTATAGAAATAAGGAATTCTTATGGGATATCTTCCGGTAGTTATCCCACAAAAAAGGTGGACAACGGGATATCTTCCGGTAGTTATCCCCAAAGTAAAGTAAAGGAAAGTAAAGTAAAGGAAAGTAAAGAAATACTCTTGCGCAAACAAAGCGCAAAGGAGAGAGCATTAAAAATAAAAACCTCTTTTGATTTTTTCTGGGCAAATTACCCGCGGAAAAAAAGCAAAGGGCAAGCAGAGAAAGTATGGAACCAGTTGAAACCGAACGAGCAGCTCGTAGAAATTATCATTTCCAAAATCGGGCAGGCCAAGACTTCTAAAGACTGGATCAAAGAAGACGGACAGTTTATCCCTTACCCTGCTACTTGGTTACGGGCGAAAGGTTGGGAAGATGAATATGCTGAAGTGCATCAAAGAATCAGTGATACAGGGATGCAAACAGCACAAATGTTAGCCGGAATGAAATTTAAGGGGGAAAAGTAAAATGGAGAATGGTAAAAAATTCAGAGAAATGTTAGTAGCAATCTGTGATAGATACGATAAAAAACCATCTCAACTTTTATCTGAAATGATATGGGAGGCATTACAGCCTTATTCAGATAGTGATTGCATTGCAGCTTTTAATCATGTGTTTAGGCATGGGAGATTTTTCAAAGATATTGTTCCTGATTTACTTGATTTTATCGGAACTCTTTCTCCTGCCTTTTCAGTCGAGGACAAGGCAATAGTTGAGGCAGATAAAATATTGAGCCACTTAAAAAGATATGGCGGATCTAAACTCCCTGAAATAGATGATCCTGTTACAAAGCATTTAATGACAGAACGTTGGCCATATAAAAACTGGGCTAAGCATGTAAAAGAATCTGAGAATGCCTGGTGGAAAAAAGAATTTATCGAATCCTACAAATCATACGCAAAGGTTGAGAATTTACAGATTAAAGCTCCTGAGAAGGTTTTAAAATTAGTCGAGGGAATAGGCTCTTAGAATGACCGCTTCGGAAATTATAGAGAAACTGAACTCAAGAAATATCACTTTAACAGTGCAGGAAGGTCTTTTGCGGTATAAAGCGCCCAAAGGTGCTATGACCGATGAACTTATGTCTTTATTAAAAAACTACAAGCAGGAGCTTATCAGGAGGATAGAACAACCACCGACTGTCTGTTATTGGTGCGGCGGTCAAACTTTTTGGCGTAAGAAAGAGGGTATAGATGGTAGATGGATTTGCCAGTTGTGCCATCCGCCGGCTTTAAGTAAAACAGGGATAGAGTTGCTACAAACTATGGTATGAATATAGCGAAGGGGTTTTAAAATGGCTGATAAAAAAATCATAAGAACAAAAACCTGGTTTAGAGTTGCCCGTATTAATCGAAGAAGAGCCTGCCGCTTAATGTGTAAAGAGTGTGTAGGTTGGGAAAGCGAAAACCAGATATGGGAATGCACTGGTAAATTTCTTGACGGTGAAACATGCCATTTACATCCGTTCCGGGATATGGAAGGTGAGCAAAACACCAAAGATCGAGCAAAGGCAATACGCTCAGCATGTCTGTATTGCATGGGAGAACAAATTTCTTTGGTTGTAAAATGTGTAAGCACTTTTTGCCCGTTGCATCCATACCGGATTTTCAAAAAAGACAGCACACACTTATATAACACTAAATTATCAGATGAAGAAGTTTTACAAATCGGTTTGCCGAAACATCTATAGGCTGCTTTTAGTGTTTAAGGTAGCGCTATGATGTATTAAGCCAGTTACATGTGTTAAAGAGAGATCGTCGCTTGTGCGGCTTATTTGGGCGTCCGGGTGGGCTTGTTGGGAAAATATAAAGGAGAGTACACAATGAACAGAGAAACTCCATACGGGAAAGTATTAATTGAAATAGAGAAAGGCTTATTGGAACATAACGTCAGGATAGACGAAGGGATTGCCAAACCATATGAATACACTGATGAACAATTCAGGGCATGCCTAAAAATATTCATGGAGGCTATACTGTGGAAAATGTGGCAGAACGCCGAATGGTTTAGTCTTGAGGCAGCAACTGATATAGCAGAAGAACTAGGGAAAAAAATAAGAGAAATTGTGCTTGATTTTACCGGGATTGATACGCATGTTTTGTGGGGAAATAAATAAGGCTATCAATATGCAGTAATGCCCTGATTTTTAACTTTTAGGGAGACAATTCTACATATTAACAATAAGTTAGGTTATATGCAGTTTATATGCAGTTTATTTGGGAATAAATAGTTGACAGGACTGTATAAAAGTGCAACAGTAACATTGCCGCTACGACTATCGTCTAAGGGCTGTCGGTTTGCAGATTCGACAGCCCTACAAAAAACAATAAAAAGTAATAAATAGTTATAAAAAACAACAAATTGCTGTTTAATAGTAATAAAAACAACAACTTATTGTCTTGGAGAATATTAATATCCTGTGCTCTACCAGGAAAAAAAGTGGTTGACAATATTACATAGGTTGTGTAACTATTAAAACAGCCTTTTTAGGTGTGGACGGCGCTGGTTCTCCATCAACTAAAGTCGCCCAAAAAAAGCGGACAAAACGGATGTCCCTAAATGGCGGTAACAATCCCTTTTGTCCGCAAATTACAGCAATTTTCAATAAACATCAATATCCAGGAGTCTCCATTAAGATCCTCATGCTCTTATACCGAAAAACATGAAACTGAAAATTTCTGGTAGCATATTCTTTTTCGTCTGCATTCTCTTCTAAGAACCGGTATAAACCATCATGGAAGTGTAGTTGTATAGATATACCGCTATTGATGCCTACTGCATATGAGGCATCAACTATCTCTTTTCCGATATATGTGTTCATAAATTCTGTCAGTTCGGTTATTTTATCGGTCATTAACTTTTTCATTTTTACCTCCTTAAAAAATTTCATTGGCTAAAAGTTTGTTCCCATTAAATGTATTCGTTTGACTAAATTTTCTAAAAAGTATCTCTCTTTTACATTCTTCTACTTGTAATAATTGACTTTTTATTCTTTTTCTCAACTATTATATGTGGCAATCCGAAAAAAGACAGGTTGTCGCCAACCTCTAACTCTTGGAAAGCTGCCTCATTTATTTTTTTCTTTATCTCTCTTGCCTTTTTCCGCTTTTTAAGAATATCCGGCAGGGCTGCTATATGTTTCTTCTTTTTCTCAGCCTCAATTTTGTTATTAAAATCAATACTTTCCCGCATCATCCTTAAACCGTTACGATAAGCCCATGCCGATTTTATAGCCATCTTTTATACCCTCCTTAAAAAATTAATTCATCTAACAGTATCCCAGGAAGTCTGGCGCATTTTTTACATACGACAATCCTGGTAATCACTCTTCCCCCTGTTTTTTTTATCAGGCTTTTTTTCATGGTACACCTGACAGCTGCTTTCCGTTTCCGGCAGAGCATGCATAAAAATCGACTGCTTTCTATTGGTTCCAAGGTGTATGTGTCATAGGGGGTATTAAATTTTTCTATTTCTTTATGCATTGTTCTTCCTCCTTCCTCTTTCGGGTTTTAATTCTGGACCAAAGATTATTGGCTTTAGCCTTTTTAATCCGCTTCAGGTCGTCACTTCTTTCTATTTCATATCCACATTCATCTATGAGGATGTGTTTTTTATTCATTTGTCAGCCCTCCTTTCCCTTTCTATTACAGTTGAAAATAAATCAATATAGCCTTTATATTCCATTATCTCGGATTCGGTATACCCAGAGTCTTCTCCAATCTTTCTATAATACTTTCTCCAATGTCTTATAGAAAATCTCCTACAGCCTATTGCAACAATATCTTTTCCAGCGTAATAACAAAAGTCTCTTGTCCCTTGTATCTGAAGAGGTGTCTTTTTTATGACAGCTCCTGCCTCAATCTGGACATTACTTCTCAATATTACACCGTCATATATTGTTGCCCAGGCGTCAATCCTTACATTATTAAACAGCTTGACTTTCTCTCCTATTTTTACTCCGGAACATATAAGACAGCGATTACCCATTTTTACAAACTCTCCTATACTGATACTGCTTCCCAGGGTACAGTCGTCTTTTATTATTACACAACTGCCTATATTAATATCACTGCACAACGCTACTCTTTTACCCAACCTAACAACATTGCCAAAAACAACATTGTTCCCAACTTCGATATCTTCCTCTATTTCCAATAAATACCCAACTTTAGGCGGAACTTTCCAGTTAGGATGCTTGTCTTTTTCCCATAGCTTTATTAATTCTTCTTTCATTTTTTTATTCGCCCTCCCTTGTTTCTTCTCCCTGATGAATCCGACCATAACATCGACAATCCATCTCAGCAGGATGATTGCAGGCCTGTATAATACCATTTACTATCCAGCATTGGTTTTTATAATCATACATTACTGGGTTTTTTGTTTCTGTTTCTGTTTCTTTTTCTTTTCCCATTTTATTCTCCTTTTTTTGTGTGTGATTTGTTTTTCTCGCTCATTTATCTCCAATATATAGAAACTTTTCAGGCATGACAAACTCGGTATAACCCGATCTAATCCAACTGCAACCGATTATCCTGAAATATCAGCCAAAAGTAATTATTTTTATAGATTTTTGGGCTTTTTCGTTGATTTTCTTTGATTTTTATGTTTTGTATAAATTATAATCTAAAAAAGTAAAGGAAAAAGTAAGGAGGAAAGCAAGATGGGCGGTGAAAAAATACCGGATTATATTACATCGGAAGACCAGGAGCCATTAGGATTTATGGCGGCGAAAAGAAAAGCAAAATTTGGCGATTCACATTACCATCCTGAATATGATGAAATGGTCTATAACCTTCTTGCCAATTCTGACGAAGCCCGAACAAAATCACACATTTGTTCCTTACTTCAGGTGTCGAAACCGACACTTTTAGCATGGATGAAAGAGAACCCATCTTTTAATAGTGCTGTTGTTGAAGGCCTACGAAAAGGCGAGCAAGTATGGCGGAAGAAGATTGCTGAGCATGCCTGGAAGCCCAGTAAAGATGTTAATAACGGGTTAATAAAACTTTTGTCGGCTAACGTATATGGCATCCGGGATGATTCAGAAGCTAACGTAGTTATAAACCAAAACGTAAATGTTGAGCCGGAAAAGCTCATGGAACAACGAGGCATTCCGATACCTGAAATAGGGGTTGACGATATCCCTGATGAGGATGAATGAACTTAACAGTTGCTGACATAGACATTCTTGAAGATTGGTGGGTTAAAAAGTCCAGGAAAAACTTTTTAGCTTATCGCCAATTCATGAGGTGTGGCCATTATTCCCCAGGTTGGTTTATGGAAGATTTAGCGCAACATTTTCAACAGTTTTATGTTGATTTAAAAGCAGGTTTGAGGCCGACTCTTCTAATGTCGTCGCCTTCGCAGCACGGCAAGTCCTGGGCAGTTACTGACTTTATATCGTGGATTAGTGGAAGAATGCCGCAATTGAAATTAATTTATGCTTCATATTCAGATACGTTAGGTGTGCGATGTAACACTCAACTTCAACGGATTTACGATTCTGAAAAATATAAAAGTATTTTTCCAGGGTTACGAATAAATCGGAGTAACCGAGATACGATAGCTTCCAGAGGTAAAAAAACTAGCAAGTATCTTGAATTTTTGGATTCTAAAGGAGAACCCACGACAGGTCAGTTTCGGAACACAACAACAGGAGGATCGATCACAGGAGAAAGTCTTGACGTAGGTGTTATAGACGATGCTGTAAAAGGCAGAGAACAAGCCACGAGCCTGACGTGGAGCCAAAAGATATGGGAGTGGTTTACTGACGACTTCAGCACCAGGTTCAGTGATATGGCTGGGCTACTCGTGATAATGACCCGGTGGACAACTCATGATTTAATTGCGAGGCTTATAAATGCGAAGGATAGTCTTAAAGGGAAACTCACGATAGTTAATTACAAGGCTATAGCGACCAAAGATGAAAAACACAGAAAAGAAGGAGAGCCGTTGTTCCCTGGGTTGAAGTCCTTAGATTTTTTAAAAAGCAAGAAAGCGCTTATGGCTGCATCAAGCTGGGAGTCAATTTATCAAGGGAATCCCACGATACAGGGCGGCAATTTAATAAAAGATCATTGGTGGTCGTGGTATGATAAATGCCCGCCACTAAGGTACAAGTTCATTACTGCTGACACGGCGCAAAAGACTAAAACGCAAAACGACTGGACGGTTTTTCAGTGTTGGGGGTTCGGGATAAACGGAAAGATTCATCTTTTGGACAAGTTCCGTGAGAAGTTGGAGGCTCCTGAATTGCGGCGAGAGGCTGTCTTATTTTATAATAAACATAATCAGCCAAGAAAAAATGTTGGCGATCCGATTTTGCGGGGCATGTACATAGAAGATAAATCGTCAGGCATTGGACTTATACAAGAATTAAATCGTAAAAAACTCAAGGTGTTTGAAGTTCCACGAACAACAGATAAATATTTAAGGGGTGAAGATGCTGCCCCTTATATCGAATCTGGACTCGTTGCTTTGAGTACCCAGGTGAATGGGACAGAAGTATTGACAGAAGAAGCCAGGCTGTTTCCTTCCGCTGAGTTTGACGATGATTTTGACGCCTGTATGACGGCGATTGAAGTGGCGTTTATAAATAAAAAATCTAACAACAGCCTTGAGGCTGCTATGATGGCAGATAATTAGGGTGGGATAAAAGAAGGGGGATTAATGGCAAATCCGGCATTGATAACATGTACCAAAAATACTTGGACTAAGGTCGCTACGAATGTTACGACAGGCCAGATCCACAAAAAGAGCGAAGCTCCACAAGAGTATTTGTCTACATATCGAATGACCGGCGGCGCTGCTCCTACGAATAAAGAAGAAGGTGTTACCATTTTTGTGGGCGGCAACATAACCGAAGCAATTTCAGCGATAGCGGGCATTGATGTTTATATTTATCCGGTAACTACAGATGGCAAAGTAAGAGTGGATATATGATAGGGAACGGGAACCCGGTCGGGAGTATGAAAGGCATTGTTAATGTACCTTATGCTTTTGGTGAAAACACCATCCTTGACCATCTGAACACCTCATATTATCACGTCCATGGTCGATCGTTTGTATATCCTGACCATGCCGATGCGGTAGTATTAACGGCTGGCGCTGGTGCTTGGGATTTAACAGGAACCATTATAGAAGTAGTGCCTGTGAACGTCTTAAGCGTTGCGGCTTATGATTTGCACTGGATAAACATCGCTGCGATATCAGGAAATGGAGAGATCCAAATTGATATTTATAAAGGGCTTGGCGGGTCTGAAGTGAAAATCGGAGCGACACGAAGCCAAAGAAATACAAATCAATCACGGGAGAATGCCAACAGAATCCAAATTCCACAGCAAGAAAGTAATGAAAGAATAAGTTGTAGGCTTTATGACAGTACAGTTGGGGCGTTGACCTGTGCTGTTTCTTTTGAAGGGCATTATTACACATGATGAAACAAGAGACTTAGCACGATGAAATTAAAAGAATGGGCTTTTGATGGTTTTAAGAATATCATGAAGGGGCTGGGCGGTTCCAAAGATCCACGATCCCAAGTAACCTATCAGCAAGGGTTACGGGTCACACAGGTGACTGCCAATAACCTGTATGTATACAACTGGCTGGCCGCAAAAGTTGTGGACATTCCCATTGACGATGCTACCCGGAAGTGGCGCAATCTTCTTATACCGGATGCTGATAAGAAGAAGGAAGTTGAGGACGCCTTAAAAGAATACGACGTTAAAAATAAACTAAGCATCGCCGCAAAATGGGCAAGGGTTTTTGGCGGGTCTGTTATCTTGGCAATCATTGAAGGTGACGACCAAGAAGAACAGCTTATAATAGAGAGCATAAGGCCGGACTCATTGAAAAGCTTTATTGTTCTCGACAGATATAACATTTATCCTGACGTTATAAACAAGAATATCCTATCTGAGAACTTTGGCAAACCGGAGTTTTACACTGTTTCGAGAAGCGGCCAAAGAGTTCACCAGAGTCGTTTATATAAACTCAATGGAGCTTTGACTACCCTTGCAGAACTTGAGCAACAGAATTACTGGGGCAACTCTATCTTCACAACATTGTTTGAGCCGATTTCAGATAGCCAGGTAGTCTCGCAATCCATCAACAATTTAATATATGAATCGAATGTTGACGTTTACAGAATAAACGGGCTCAATGCATTGGTGGCAGAGGGCAACGATGAGCTGGTGTTGAAGCGTCTAAAGCTGGCTCATGAAATGAAAGGCATAATCAACGGCATCGCCCTGGATAAAGAAGATGAGTACGACAAAAAAGCGAACACATTCACCACGTTACCGGACATTGACGATAGATTTATACAAAAAGTTTCAGGAGCTTCCAACATTCCAGTTACAAGGTTGCTTGGCATTTCACCATCCGGCATGAACGCAACTGGCGAATACGACATGCTAAACCACTACGACAACGTACAGTCATTGCAGGAAAACGATTTGAGACCAGCCATTGATTGGATGGATAGTATCGTGGCAGCATCGTTAAAGTTTGAGCCCTTTGAGTATGAGTTTAAACCACTAAAGCAGTTAACGGAAATTGAGCAAGCTGACACAAACTTAAAAACTGCTCAAAGAGATCAAATATATCTTGATCTGGACATAATCCAACCATCAGATGCAATGGCTGAGCTTGCTGAACAGGGCACATATGTTTCTATTGATGAGAATAGGATTGAAGAAGAAAAAGAGGCTGAAGAGCTTGAGCTTGAATAATTTAAAAAAACAAAGGATATATTATGGCGACGTATAATAAGTTTCAAGATTTTGTTGAGCAGCTTTGTAAAGGTGTTCATCAGTTACATGCTGCGGGGCACACGATAGAATGTTATCTTAGTAACGAACAACCTCTCGTAGCAGATACTGTGAAAACGGATATTGCTGAGATAACAATTCAGAATGGATATACAGGCCCAGAGGATACTCAAAACGATGTGACAGAATCGCCTGCCGGAACAGCCAACCTGACATGTGTTGATATTCAGATTGTTGCCGCTGGTGGTTCAGTGGGGCCATTCCAATTCGTGGTAATGTTCAATCAGACAGCGGCGACACCATTAGACGCTCTAATAGCGTGGTGGGATTACGGGTCGGCGGTTACACTGGCAGATGGCGAAACATTTGATATTGACTTTGGCGCTACAACATTTACACTGACATGATTACAATTAAAAAACCAAGGCCTTTTGATTGTTGCAACGATGTTACAAATATAGAGATTCAAAGGCCAAAAAAAGACTTAGTTATTGAAGTGTGCAAAGTCTGCAAGCGCAGGCATTTCCAATTAAAATTAGACCCGGGTAGTCTTACCACTGCCGGGAAGGAGCAATCACGATGAAGCTTACAAAACAAATGCAAGCAATGCTTGATGACGCTGTAAGTAACAAAGCTAAAATTCTTGAAGAAATAAGTTCACTCCGCATCAAAGAAACCGAATTGCAAGAAAAAGTTGATGCGATAAGTGCTGAACTGACTGCAGTTAGAAGAGAAATTGTATCAATTGAACGGCCAGGGTTAGTGGAGGCTACACAAGTAATCAACGTTTTGTCACGCAAAGGTGATAAAGGAATAAAGGCTGAACCTGGGAAGTTTGAATCTGAAATATCTTAATGTATTCGACAAATGATAACATATAAAAAACAAGTTGAGATACCGCTCGCAAAAGGCTTTGATGTTGTTGTTGATTTTTTTGATGATGGTGAGGTGTGTAGTAGAAAAACATTTCATTTCGTCAGTCAACGAGAATTAAAAAACGACTATGAACCTAGAATGATAAAAGCCGTTGCAAATATAGAGGCGCAAATAGCTGATGACCAGATTAAAAAAGAATGGTCAAGAGAAGAAATAGAGGACTTGCTGAAAGAAAAAGGGTATCTTGAAGAAAACCAAGACATAGAAGATTTGCCTCAAAAAGTTGATGAGGTGGCCAAATGACACCTTATTTTGTAGATTCGACAACTGGGGATAACGCTGATAACGGGACAACTTTTGACCTGGCGTTTGCAACATGGGAATATGCGATGGAAAGCGGTGGGTTGGCTTCTGACGCAAAAATCTTTGTGAGGCCAACACATTTTGAAACACCAACATCTGACATTGCTCCGGTTTATGATGGGAGTGCTGATGCACCTCTTTACTCCATTGGCTGGCCAAGAGCTGCAATTCCTGACACTATAATTACACAGGCAGACTTCACGAACGGCTCAAAAATCATCGACAATGTAGTCGGGATAACGCCTGCAAGGGTAGCTCATTCAAACAGATACATAACAGCTCCTGATGGTGAGCAGTATCATATTACAGCGGTTTTATGGGAGGCTGATGTTGATGGCATGGGTGCCGGGGATGAATTCGCTGTTGGAGAAATTCTAACAAATGAGACTCAGACGAAAGAAGGTAAAGTTTGGGCCTTCACTGATAACGCTGATACCACTGGCACATTACAATATGTTAGAGATTCAGCAACTGCGTGGGTTGATAATGACAACATAACTTCTAGTGGTGGTGGGGATGCAGAGATAGACGCAAGTGGCGAAACGGCTGTGGGTTTTCTGCTCAGTTCTGAGTATGCAGGCTCAACAGTTACCGGAACTGATGGCAAGTTCCAAATCGAAGAAGATCCTGATTACGATGAAGCCCAAGCAATAGATGATAGTACCTGGACAATTAAAAAGACTGACTGGGATGCACAAGATTTGCCGCTGATAGACTTTAACGATGGGGCTTTTAACGTTTATGTTTATTTTTCAGATTATTTCTTTGGGTTTAAAAATATTGAGTTTAAAGATGGAAGTGATTCAACAGGGCTTATTTATTTCAACGGTGGAAGAAGTCATTTATTAGAAGGTTGTTTATTTAAACAAACTGCTGCTAATGCCCGGTTACTAGGCTTCAACAGTTGTTTCGGGAGCATGAAAAGAGTTATTTTAGAGGGTAGTGGTTCTGGCGCATCGCAAAGTGGTATATATGTAACTAGTGCATCAATAAAAACGACTGATTGTGCTATCTTTAATGTCGGTGACTATGGACTTCATTTGCTCAAGAGTACTTCAACCATGGACAAGATGAATGTTGGGATTGAGATGGCAAATGGTGATGATGAAATTTATTTGGACTATAATGCCAATATAAAAGGTAACGACTTAGCTCTTGGAGGCACCAATGGAACACTCAACGTTTCGACAACAAATTACAGTAAAGAAACAATAGTCTCAGTAATAAATGATGAAAAAATATTAGGCGCATGGAAGAAACGTTTCATGGGCGGCACGATGGAGAGAGTTGCAGTCTCAGGAGAAACGCCGAATAAAAAAGTTTCAGATTATATAACGAAAGTCTCGCCGAATACAAGCGGGCATGAGTATATTGAAGAATGGGCGGTCGAGGTTTTCAGGCATACTTTTGAAGCCGACAATACATTGAAAACTTATAAATATTGGCTGTATAATGATATGGGCGTAACGTTGAATGTCGCCGCAAAGGATGATGTTTATTTAAAATGTGATTATGTTTCAGCCTATGATGATACAAGCGAATATGTATGGAAGACAGCCTATTCCACTCAAACAGGCATTGCGGACGCTGCGGATGCTGATGATTGGGATTATCTGGAAGTCACGTGTCAACCAGCAGTGGCGAGCAAAGTTATAATAACCTGTTTTGTTTCGACTTATGAAGCGGCAACAGCGGATTTTTTTATTGATACGGCAGTGGTGATAAGCTAATGGCAGTTAATGACCCAACATGGGATGTTGAAGGAAGCGTGTTATTCACCAGTTCTGGGGAAACTGTGAGCAACGGTGAGGATACGTGGGATATCGATGGAAGCATAATTCGGCATGAGTATGTGGCCGCTGCTGGAGGTTACACTCTTATAGCCAGTTCAGGTACAATGGGTCTTACTGGAAATGAAGTAGGTTTAAAAAAAGATAGCAAAATTTCTACTACATCGGGGTCATTCCTTCTATCTGGCATGGCGGTTGATTTAAAAAAAGGGTCGAAGGTAAGCGTAGAGGCAGGCGTGTACGACATAAGCGGCCAAGATGCAGCATTATTAAGGAGTTTAAAGCTTGGCATTGAAAACGGAGCCTACAGCGTGGTTGGTAAAGATATCGTTCTGTTACGGGGGTTGGAGGTCGGCGCTGGGGGTGGGACATATGCTTTAACTGGACAAGATGTTTCATTATTAAGAGGGGTGCAGGTAGCAGCGGAAAGCGGTGTTTACAGTGTTGGAGGACAGAGTGTCGCCCTGTTAAAAAGATCCAAGACAGTTGGTGAGAATGGCGTTTACGGAGTTGCTGGGCAAGATGTTACATTAACATATAACCCCATTGGTGGGTATATTCTAACGGCTGATAGCGGTGCATACAGTGTTACAGGCAATAGCGTTGATGTATTGAAGAGTTCTAAATTGATTGCAGATTCAGGGTCGTTGTTATTGTCTGGTCAAGATGTGTCGCTTTTTAATAATGTACTTCTTAACATGGGATCAGAAGCTTACGGGTTAACCGGCTCAGATGTAACCTTGGCATACACCCCACTTGGAGGATATGTTCTTGTTGCGGATGCAGGTTCTTTTACTATGGCAGGAGAACCCGTAAATCTGTTAAAGGGTACTATCGCCAATGTAGAAGCTGGTTCTTATACCATGGCGGGTCAGAATGTAGATTTGATATATTCAGGTGCACTTGTTATTCCATCACCAGCTTGTAGAACTCTAATTGTTTTAGCAGAAAACAGAATTTTAACTGTTGCATCAGAAAACAGAATCTTAATAATATAGAGGCGTACATGGCTATCGCTGAAAACTTATTTGAAAAAGATAAAGATGCTAAGTTGGACTACACGGCAGACTGGACAGCGTGGCTCGGCGCTGACGATATCAGCATTGCGACATGGGTTGTCCCAACTGGCATAACGAAAGTAAGCGACTCAAACAACACTAAGATTGCGGTCATATGGCTTGAAGGTGGAACAATCGGTGTGATCTATGAGGTTATATGCAGGATTGCCACAACTGCTGGCAGGATAGACGATAGAACCTTGCTTTTTAAGATAGTTGAGAAATGAAGAATAAGAAGAAAAAAGAAAAAATAGCTGCGCCTGTGAAAAGCCTGAAAGGTTTGGAAAGGCAATACACCAAAGAGCTTAACAAACTTGGCAAGCTGTTGATAACAGCCGTAAGGGAAGAGCTACTGCCCTATTTAAAGGCGAATCAATCAAGCTATGTGGCTGACGGCATAGGTGATCAGATCGGGGTAATCTTCAGGAAACTTAACAGTCATTTCATGGTAACTTTAGTTCCTATGTTTGCGGAAACAACATCTGAAAAAATGATCACAAAGGCTGCTGCAAACAACAAAGCCCGCCTTAGTAGATCAGTCAGTAGAGCAGTAGGCGTTGATCTCGGGCAGGTCATTGAAGCTGAAGGACTTGAAGATTTTATCGCCTTGAGCATAAATAAAAATACCAGTTTAATTAGGAGTCTTCCTGAGGAGTATCTAAAACAAGTTGAGACTATCGTAAATAATGGAGTGATAAACGGGGCAAGATATTTCACGATAGCAAAAGAGATTACTTCCAAAACTGGCGCAAACAGTAAGCTTGCCAACAGAATAAAAACCATTGCCAGGAATGAAATAAGCACGATTAATGCTCAAATTACAAAAAGAAGATCAGAGGCTTTGGGAATAAAAAAAGGGATATGGCGCACAAGTGAGGATGAAAGGGTTCGTGGCAATCCGTCCGGAAAGTATCCCAACGCAATTCCGTCCCACTATAAGCTCAACAATAAGGAGTTTGACTTGGCAAAAGGTATGAAGGTGAATGGGGAGTACATATTTCCGGGTGTCCCGATAAATTGTCGTTGTTCATATAGCCCAGTTATAGAGGTATAGTTATGCCAGAAAAATTAGAATCTTGTGTAAAACAAGTCATGAAAGAGCAAGGCATATCAAAAGAAAGAGCTTTTGCAATATGCACAGCATCATTGAAAGCGGCTGACAGTGGCATTGTATTTGACGAAAGCGGAATATTTAAATCTTTCATTGACGATGCAACCGGCTTTTTAACGGCTCCTGTTGTGCTTGCCAGAGTAGGCGTACAGTATTACAGAGGCTATGAGTTGGGGCTGCAAGACAGACTCATGGAAAAAATCGGAGTGCTGAGATCCGCCGAAGAGGTTTTTCATCCTGACAGCATAAAGAGCTTTGTAAATTTAATTGTTACAGACGATCATCCGGATAGTCTTGTTACGATAGATAATGTGAAAAGCCTCCAAAAAGGTCAGGTTTCCGAAGTTGTAAAAAACAGTGGGACGCTTTCCGGGGTTGTTACTGTAACCGATAGAAAGCAAATTGAAGAAATACAAAATGGAAAGATTGAAGTATCAGTAGGTTATTCCAACGAATTGAAAGACGAGAAAGGCATATTTGAGGGAAAACAATATGAATTTGTTCAGACTAACATCAGGGCAAATCATTTGGCGATAGTTGACGCTGGTCGTTGTGGGCCGGCTTGCAAATTAACTTTGGACAATAAATCAAAGGAGAGAAGTATGGTTATTACGATTGATGGCATCCAATACACTGTAGAGGATAGTCAGTTGGCGCAAGCTGTTCAGAACATGCAGTCAGCGCACGATGCCGAAACGGAAAAGTTGAAAGAAAAATTGACGAAGGAAGAAGAAGAGAAGTTGAAACTTAAAAAGGAAAAAGACAAGGCGGAAGCTGAGAAGGATGCTTTGGAAAAAGAAAAAATGTCTGATTCTGACTTAGCTTCTCTTGTTTCGGAAAGAGCAGAACTTTTAACCCAGGCGAAAAGTATACTCGGCGATAAGATGCCTGATTGTGCCGATTGTCCCCAGGGAATTAAGACACTGGTAATTGATCATGTATTGCCAGGCATGGAGCTGGAAGGTAAGTCTGAGGAATACATTAATGCTGCTTACGACATGGCTATAAAAAAGCAGGGCAAGGCGGATGATTCCTTAAAAAAGCTTGAGGGCGATTTTATCAAGGACAAAGATGGCAACAAAGTAACCAGAGATTCTGCACGTGAGAAGTATATGAACGAGCAGCTTGGTCTTGAAACTTAAACATTAAAAATTATAAGGAGAGATAATATGTGTCCTGTACAAACATCATACGAGGCCGAACATGCCGCTGCTTTTGAAGGGCAGAGGGCAGAGCTTGGTTTGATTAACGTTACTTCAAAGGTTGCTCAGACTGGCGACATTCCTTTTGGGCGTGCTGTCGTGAGAGGAACTGCAGACAACCAGGCGAGACTCCCGACTACCACAGGTCAGGCGTTTATGGGCATCACTGAAATGACGTCTGCGTGGTCTGAAAATAGTAGCGATCTTCATCTTTACAGTCAGTACCGGGAAATGAACATTATAGATTTTGGCATGGTTTGGGTTTATACTGAGCAGTCAGTAGTTCCAGGTGATGCTGTTTATTTCAGGCATACAGCGGCTGCATCGCCGTTGGATGTAGTCGGCAGGTTAAGAAAAGATGCAGGCGGAGGCAACGCTGACCTTATTACCGGAGCATCCTTTGAGTCTACCACAGCAGCAGGAAGTATTGCGTTGGTGAATCTCAATACACCTGGTGTTGGAGTGTTGCTTGCGCCTGATAGTTCGGAAACGCTTACAGCGACTACGTCAGCAATTAGTGTTGATACCGGAATCACTTATTTTGATACGACACTGGGTGCAATGGCTGCGAGTCTTGCAGACGGCGTTGAAGGTCAGGTAAAGCGGTTGCTAATGACTGTTGATGGCGGCGATGTGGTTATAACTCCGGCACACTTAGCATTGGGAGCGACTTTAAGATTAACAGAAGCGTTTGACTGGATTGATTTGCAGTTTTCAGGAGCATCGTGGAAAGAAGTAGGTAGAGGAGGCAAAGCGACTGTTTCTGTTACAGCTACTTCAGGAGCTTTGGTTTTGGATGCAGACAATATCACTTTTGATTCGACTCTTGGTGCTTCCACTTCGACACTTGCCGATGGGTATGAAAGCCAAAAAATCATGTTGAAAATGCTGGTTGATGGTGGTGATCAGGTTCTTACTCCTGCACATCTGCTTGATGGTACGACTATCACGTTTGACGATGCCGGTGATTCCTGCGAGATAATTTTCCAGGGAGCTAATTGGGGAGTGATTGGAACTCCAACAGCCACAGTAGCATAAACAAATTAAAAATAAAGGAGAACAAAAAAATGGTAACATATGACGCAGCAACCGGGCTGGCCTTTCTTCTTTCTCAGCTTACACATATCGAAAGCAAGATGTATGAGAAGAAATATAAAGCGATTACATATCCCGGCATTATACCTGTATCGAATGAGGCGGGTGAATGGGCAGAGTCCGTAACTTATTTTTTTATGGATGGAGCGGCGATAGCTAAGTTTGTTGGGACTAAATCTTTAAATGTTCCTATTGCAGAGATAGGGGCAGACAAGATTACAGTACCTGTTGAACTTGGCGCAACCGGGTATGAGTATTCTGACGAAGAGCTAAGACAGGCAATGCAGCTTAAAAGGGCTCTTCCTCAGCTAAAGTCCAATACAGCACGGCGAGCTTATGAAGAGCTTGCTCAGCGAGTAGCCATGACAGGCGATACCACTCATAATCTTCCAGGATTCATCAACAACACCAACGTTACGGCAGCTTCTGTCGTTAACCCTGGCAGTGGTACTGAGTGGATTAACAAAACACCTAACCAGATTCTTTTTGATGTGAATGATCTTATGGGCGATATCTTCGTTGATACACTTCAGGTTGAAAGGCCGAACACGCTTTTACTGCCTACCAGTCAGTGGAATTACATCGCAGGTACACCACGAAGCGATAACAGCGACACTACTATTCTTCAGTGGTTAATCAACAACAGCCCGTATCTTTCTTCAGATGCTGATATTATACCGGTCACTGAGCTTGCGGCTGCTGGTGCGGCTGCAACAGATCGAATGATGGCCTACGATAAGGATATGGACAAGGTTGTATTTCATGTTCCTATGCCTCTAAGGTTTACTGAACCGCAGAGAAAGGGGCGTGGTTTTGAAGTCCCTGGCGAATTTAAGTTGTCAGGCACTGAGTTCCGGTATCCAGGTAGCGCCAGGTACGCGGACGGTATCTAAGGTTAAGGAGAAATAAACATGATAATCAAAAATAGTTCCAAGGCAGTAGTTGTCTTAAAGGGTGTCGGGTTGCCGGTTTTAAGGCTTTTCCCAGGGTATAACACAGTGAAAGATGATATAGAAAAGTATCTTGAGGGCAATCCGGCGGCACGTGGGCACATGGGAAAGTCATTGTCTGTTGTTAAAGACAACGAACTGATGGCGGAAGAGAAGATCGGGGCGGACAAGGCCAAGGAAAAAAACGATTTGCTTAACAAGGCTCAGAGGGTGATCCAGGCGAATAAAGAAGCATTGTCAAAAAACGATAAGACAATTTCTGAGCAGGAAAAGCTTATTACTGAGCAGGGCAGGCTCATAAAGAGTATGCAATCTAAGATTGAAGAGATAGAAAAAAGTATGACAGATCCAGTCTTAAAGCCCAGTAAGGGTAAAAAATAAGGTAGTAATATTATGATTGATCCTGCTTCTTTTAAAATTAGGTTTCCAGAGTTTGCGGCTGTGAGTGACGTGAAAGTTCAAATGTTTATTGACGATTCTATCGTCATTCTTAACGTGGCTTTTTGGGGCGAGAAGTACGATCTTGGGCTTTCTTATTTGGCAGCTCATTTTCTTGCTCTGAGCGAAAAATCTGAAGCCGGATCAGCATTGTCTGTTGCGCCTATTTCCGGAAAAGCAGTTGATGGAGTTTCTGTTTCTTATGCCCAGGTGGTGCCTGCCAATGTAGCGGACGCCATGTATGCTTCAACGATGTATGGCCAACGGTATTTGGCATTAAGAAAAACTTTAGGGAGTCCAGCGAGTGTCGTCTAACTTGAAACGCATAAAGAAAAATGGCGGAGTTGAGGCCTTAGGGAAAAGAGTCAAGACTCCGGGCACTGTGGATGTCGGGATTATAGACGCTGGCAGACATGCTTCAGGGGACGCTACTGTTGCTGAGATAGGCTTTTTTAATGAGTTCGGTACAAGTAGAATTCCGGAAAGATCATTTATGCGAAGCACTGTTCAAGAAAAGAAAAAAGATATTGTGACAATGCAAAAGAAGCTCTTAAAGCAGATTGTGGCAGGAACCATGGAAGTAAAAACTGGTTTGGGGCTGCTTGGCGAATTTATGACTGATAAAATAAGAAGAAAGATTGTGTCTATAAGTTCACCGCCGAACACTCCTGCGACAATAGCAAGGAAAGGGTCAAGCAACCCACTTATCGACACTGGCCAACTGAAGAATTCTATTACATACAAGGTTAACTTATAATGGCTTTAAATGACGTTACTGAGGCGATGGATGGGTGGCTCGAAACAATAATAGGAACTCGAAACACTGGGAGCTATGTTTCCGGGCGATGGGTTGCAGGGACTCCTTCTGCGCTTTCATTTACAGGAGTTGTTCAGAACGCAACACCACAGGACTTGAAAGTGTTGCCAGAAGGTCAAAGGACTGAGGAAGCGATTAAAATACATACTGCATTTGAATTGATTCCTCAGAACGGTGCAACAAATAATGGTGATATCATATTGTATAAGTCTACTGAATGGCGGGTATATAACTGCGCCAGGCGGTTCATAGGCGGATATTTTAAGGCGATAGCGATAAGGCAATAATTAATGTTGAACATTACCAGCATAGAAGATGCTTTATATCAATGGGTTTACTCAGTAGCTGGGATTACGGCTATATTTTCTCATCCCAACGCTCCACGGCCTGTTACTTCATACGTGCTGATAAACGTCATTCAAAGCATGCCAGTAGGCATTCAGGAGTCAGAGTCAACCTTGCTTGGTGACGATACAATTGACGTTGATTATTCTAATGTTGAAGAGTTGTTTATAAGTATAAATGTTTATTATGCAGGAGCTTATCAAACCGCCACTAAACTAAAAGACAGTTTAGGGAGAATAACTGTCATGGACGCTTTGTTTGCAGCAGGGTTGGGATATAACAAAACGTCTGAAGTCAGGGACATCCCTGAAGAAATAAATAAGCAGTGGGAAGAAAGAGCGCAGTTTGATTGTTTCTTTTTTACCAGATCGCTTGACGAAGAAAATATCGAGACAATCAGAAAGGTTGAAATAACAGACGAATTAAACGGTTCAACGACAGTGGTAATACATCCTGACGATGTATAAAGGAGACAATTATGGCGCAAAGACCAATTAAAAGATTTATTGATGTCGAGATCAAAAAAGACACTCCTCGAGTGTCGGCGGCTGGTTTCGGCATTCTAATGGTAATAACTGATTCTGTATTGCTTTCAACTTTCCGGAGGCATAGGAGATTTACGACACCAGAGCAGGTGTCTGATTTTTTTGGGGCATCGTCAGAAGAATATTTAGCGGCGAATGCTTTGTTTTATCAAGACCCTTTTCTGGAAGAGCAGCCTGAAGAGATTCAGTTTGGCAGGTTTGCAGATGCTGCTACTGCGGCACTTCTTGAGTGTGGTGATTCTCCTGAAACAACGCTCGCAACTTGGCAAGCTGTAACGAATGGTGAAGTTTCTATTACCATTGATGGTGGGGCTGTAGAATTGAAAACGCTTGATTTTTCACTCATCACAAGCCTTGACGATGTCGCAACTGTAATTGACACGGCTCTTGGAGCGAACGGTGATTGTTATTATTTAGTCAATCGTTTTAATTTTATAAGCGCAACGACCGGAGTGGCGTCCACGATATCTTTGCTGGACACAGTTGCGGCTCCTGCCGGTACAGATATAAGCGGATCATCTTATTTAGACGGCGATGTTATTTATAGCCCCACAAATCTTGGCGGTTCATATCTATCGCAAGGGCAAGTTGCTGAAAAATTTGATGCCGCTTTATTGGCCATTGAGAATGTTAATTCTGACTGGTACGCCATGGGTGCTTTGAAGAAATTCAGAGACGCATCTGTGACAGAAGACATGGCAGATGAGATTGAAAGTCGCAGAAAGATGTTTTTAATTGCTGTGAACGATGCAAACACTGTGGTTCTTGGGAGTACATCAACTTTCGCTTATTATCTTAAGAACGCCAACTATAAGAGGTCAGCGGTTATTTACCACGACAACGCTTCTCTTTATCCTGACATGTCGTGGATGGGGCAACAGCTTCCAAAAGACATTGGTTCAACGAACTGGGCGTATAAGACCTTGGCCGGTATAGCTGAAGGAGCTAAAGTTGATATACCCGTGGTTGAACTTTCGGAAAGTCAAAAAGATGCTGCTTTAGATGTTAATGCCAACGTTTATTCTTCTATCCTTGGAGCTGAGTTCACTTATTTCGGCACGATGGGCGGTGGGAAAAATGTTGATAAAGAAGGTGAATATATTGACATCATTAGAGATATTGATTTTCTTCAAGCCAGGTCTGAAGAGGGCTTAATGTCTTTACTTCTTGAAAAAGATATAATCCCATTCACGAACGCTGGAATAACCATTGTGGATAATAGATTAAAGAGCATGTTAGACCTATATGGAGTGAAACAAGGGATTCTGGTGCAAGGATCAGTAGTTACTTCTTTTCCGAAAAGGTCAGAAGTTACACAGACAGATCGGGATAACAGGCTACTTCCTGATGGAGCATTCACAGCTGAACTGCAAGGCGGCATAAACACTGTTGTTGTTCGTGGAGTAGTTTACATATAAAAAGGAGAATTAACGATGGCTGATTTTAAAACTTTTTCATTCAGTAACGTGAATGTTATTTTTGGGATCCTTGAAATACAGGGTTTCGGGGACGGTGACGATGTTGTCACCATTGATCTTGAAACAGATCAATTCACTGATTTGGCGGGAGCGAAAGGGGATGTTGTCAGGTCACAGACCAACGACAACCGATGTACTGTAACCATCAAGCTTTTGCAGACTTCCACAAGTAACAAAGAATTGACTCTGGCGTATAATGTAGACAGGGAAACAGGCGTTGGGGTAGCTCCAATGATTATTGAGGATAAAGAAACAGGTGAAACTTACGTAATCAACAATGCCTGGATGCAGAAGTATCCCACAGTAACCAGGGGGCAGAATGTAAACATTATGGAGTGGATTTTCAGGGGTGACTTTCTAACACCTGCTATTATCTAACAGGAGTGCGATATGGAGCAGAAAAGTAAAGCGATAGGTAACACCACTTATCTGGTCACTCAAATGGACGCCATAAGTGCTTTGAAAATTCAGACCAAACTGATGAAGATTCTTGGGGCTGGTATTTTCAGTCTAATTGGGAAAAGCCCATCGGCTGAAAAGATACAAGAATTGATACCGGCACTGATGGAGAATTTTGACGATGAGGTTGTTAATGATTTTGTTTTAGCCTTATTTGAAAGGAACGTTTTCAAAGAAGAAAATGGGACTCCAAAGGTTGTTAATTTTGCAACTCATTTTACCGGAAAGATAATGGAGATGTGGCAAGTGGCAGCATTTATCCTGGAGGTAAATTTCTCCATGGGGGAACAGTCAGAGTCAAGTTCGCGCACCACAGATCAGGCGGGCGAGACTCAAGAAAACTAAACGTAGACTTATTCGCTGCAAGGCTCATAAACGGTGGCATTGCAACCTTACATGAGCTTCAAACAGTGTACAGTCTACAAGATGCGTACTATTTAAGCGAAGTTCTTGATCTGAAAGAAGAGCAAATGTATCTGTACAATAAAGGGGAAAAGGGGAAAAGCCGCTAAAAAAACGGCTCCCAAATAGCCCGTATATGGGACGTTCTCAATTGACCTCATACCTAAGTATGCCTTTGAAAATGGTGACAAATGGCAGTAATCGAAAATTTAATAACTAAGCTATCGTTTGAGTTTGACGATGGTCAATTAAAGAAATTTGATGCTTCTGTTAAATCTGCGGTCAAAGGTTTAGCTGCTATGGTGGCGAGTGCCGCTGCGACAGCGACAGCCATTTTTGTTTTTACGAAGAAGATTGCAGAGGCGAATGATGAGTTGGGCAAGTTCGCTCAAATGACAGGCATCGATGTTGAAGCCCTACAAGAACTTGGATATGTAGCAGAATTAAATGGTGGCTCAATCGATTCCATGAAGTCGTCATTGGCCAACCTGTCGAAGGTCGCTTCAGAAGCGGCAAGGGGAATGGGGCCAGGAGTTGAAGTATTTGGGATGCTGGGCATATCAGTTACTGATGCCGCTGGTAGGTTAAAAGATGCAGATGACATGCTTTATGATGTGTCTGACGCCATATCCAGGCTTGGGACTCAGGCAGAAAAGCTGGAGTTTGCACAAAAGCTTGGCATAGGTGACGACCTCCTATTATCCATACAGCAGGGTTCGGAGGCAATAAGAAAGCAAAGGAAGGAAGCAAGGGAGCTTGGTTTTGTCATTGATGAAAATGCTGCGAAAGCGGCGGCTGACTTCAACGATGATTTGTTAAGAATGCATAAGGTTATTCTTGGAGTGGCGAACGCTGTCGGCACAAGACTCATGAAACAAATAGACCCCATGATCAAGCTATTCGTGGAATGGTTTAAAGCAAACAAAGCCCTTATCCAACAGAATATAAGTCGGTTCTTAGATGGCATGGTTAAAGGCTTTAGAGTTGTTTTTAATGTTCTTGGGAGGGTAATTAGCTTTGTTAATGGTCTTGCTCATGCGATGGGTGGATGGAAAGTTGCTATCATAGCAGTGACAGGATTATTGATTGCATTAAATGCTTCTGCCTTGTTAATGCCTATCTTGGCGATGGCCGCGGGTGCCGGGATTCTTTTGATTCTTGAAGACCTTATGAAATTTGCGGACGGCGGCGAATCTGCTATCGGGGATCTTGCCAGTAGATTCCCTATTCTGGATACTGCATTGAAAGTCACGCTCAAATTACTTGGACTAATAAAAGATGGTTGGCTATTGATTTTTTCTCAGGGCGGAGACGCTCTTGAAGGATTAATCATGATGTTTAAAGATGTTGGCAGAAGTATCGCTGACTTCTTTTTAAAGCCTCTCAACAAAGTAATAGGATTAATTAAAAAGATTCCTACGTTTGGATTAGGTAAGTCTGACAAAGATAAGACTGATTCTGCTAAACCAGGACAGAGCAACCTTGCTGAAGCCGGTATGATAGTGAATCAAGAGCGTTCACCAGCGGCGACCAATAACCAAAGCTCGGTATCAAATAGTAGCACAATTAACAAGCCTAACATAAATATATCCATACATGGGGGTGACACAGACAAGATCAAACAGGTAGTGACAGGCGTATTAAATCAACAGTACAGCGGAGCGCAAACCAACCTATCGTCACAAGTGGATAGTTAAAATGTCAATAGCTCAATTAATTTTCAGAAAAGGAAACTTTATATCAACCGTGGAGCTGGACATAATCATTACGGAGAGTGCCACTGCCACTGTGAGAGTTACTGAAAATCCTGTTGAATACGGAGCCAACATAAACGATCACATTATTATTGAGCCTCTTACTTTCACGACAGAAGGAGTGGTAAGCAACGTTAGCTCTTCTACGATAGGCCAATTTGCAAGGGTTCCGGCCAACTTCTCAAAAGCCACTACGAAAAGCAAGGAGGCGTGGGAAGAGCTTTTGGAACTTCAGATTAACAGAACTCCATTTACCTTAAAGCAGGGGTTAAAAGAATATGAAAATATTGTAATAATAAGCCTGACTGAGAGCCAGGACAAGGACACAGCTAACGGCTTGTTTTTTACAGCCACTATGAAAGAAATTATTTTTGTGGGTGTAAAGCCCATAGAAGAAGAACAGTTCAACGATTTATCAATAGCCGATAAAATGGTGGCCGCTGTTAAAGGCGGCTTAAAGCAACTCTTTAATTAGCAAGGGATCAGCATGTATTTGCCATTAACAAACAACCCTGAAGAAACTTTTAGCGTTTCAATATCAGAAGTCATATACACGTTCAGGCAATTGTGGAATGAAAACGGATACTGGGTTTTAGATATAAGCGATGCGGATGGCGATGTGTTAGTTTACGGAGTGAAGTTGGTCACAAAAGAGTTTTTATTAATGCAGTACCCTCAATTAAGCTTTGATCTGATTAGTTATACAGCGGGTGATCCTGGGCGTTATGATCTTGATGCCTTTAACCTTGGAGTCGTGGCCAAAGATGTTTAATCGAAAAGTCAGAGTCATTATAGCAAGTTTTGAATCAGAAGAAATCAGGGTTAATTTCAATATCGAAAAAAGCCTGGTCGGATACCCGAATCTTGCTAATATAAAAATATATAATCTATCTGAAAGCAACCGAAACATAATTGAAGAAAAAGGTCTGCATGTTCAATTGTTCGCTGGTTACGAAGACACTGAAGCGCCGATGCTTTTCTTCGGGGACGTTGTAAACATTGTTCATCAAAAAAGTGGTGCGGACTGGATTAGTGAAATATTTGCGGCTGACGGAGTAAATATATTAAGCACTGCCACTATAAACAAGACCTTGCCGGCAGGTACGACTACTGGACAGGTATATGATGAATTGGTAGGGCAGATGGACGGAATCTCAAAGGGAGTAACAGAAGGGTTGAAGAATTGTTTATCAGGTAAAAGATCGTTGTTGCGAGAACTACAATTAAGCGGAAACATAAAAGACTGGCTGGATAAATTGTCAAAAGATTGCGGGTTTGATTATTCAGTAAATGACGGTGTAATCGAAACCACTCCATCTAAGGCTCCGATTAGTGATGTGCCGCCAACAATAATCAACCAAGCAACCGGTATGATAGGAAGTCCTGAAAGAACTGAAATAGGAATCAATGTAAAAAACCTTTTGCTGCCGGCATTGAAATTAGGGCGCACGATAAAGGTCGAATCGATTAGCGAGAAAATCAATGTAGGTAATTTATTTTTCAGAAAAATACCTCCTATAAGAAACGAAGGCGTGTACAGAATAGATAAGCTGATTCATGTAGGCGATAATTACGACAACCCTTGGGAAACATCGATACAAGCGAGGAACTTCTAATGTCAGATAAAACCACAGCCTCCCTTGAGCAGGTGATTCAGACAGCCATTGATTCGGCGTTAAAAGAGTTGCACACATGTCTACCTGCTGTTGTGTCTAAGGTAAATAATGCTGAACAGTTGATAGATGCTCAAGTGACCATTAAGCGAACGTTGGCTGGTCAGTTGGTTAACCTGCCCTTGCTTGTGAATGTACCATTAAGATACTGGAAGTCTTCAACTTTTTCTATGACATTTCCAATTGAAGTTGGTGATCATGTCTTGATTATTTTCGCAGAAAGATCTATCGACACATGGTTAATTTCAGGAGGCTTGCAAAACCCTTTTGATTTGAGAAAGCACAGCTTGAGCGACGCCTTTGCTCTTCCAATGATGTATCCTCAAACTGACGTAATACCTTCTTTTAATTCAACAAATCTTGAAATAAAAACAAACTCCGGGGATACAAAAGTAATTGTCAAGGCCTCCGAAGATGTAGAGGTGATTACAACAGGAGAAGTGAAAGCAACTTGCGCTACACTGGTTGCCGCTGCAACAACATCTGCAGTTGTAACGACGCCGACATTAACTGTCAATGGTGATCTTACAGTGACTGGTACGATACTTGCCCCAACAATAAGCGCCACGGCATCATTGTTAATCAAAGCAAAAGAAATGGACGCCCATACTCATCCGCAAGGGGTTGATTCAGATGGTGACACTCAACAGAATACAGGAGCGCCAGTATGACCATATATGATGTAGCATTCGATTCAGTGCATGATCTCCACTTAGATGGCTCCGATTTAGCCTTTTCTGGTGTGTCAGATATCGTGAAACAAAGATTAACCATCAGGCTGCAGTTTCTTCTTGCTGAATGGTTTTTAAATAATACTGTCGGGTTGCCGTATACTCAATTTATATTTGAGAAAGGCTCAAGCATTGAAGACGTTTATGAGCTTTTTAGAAAAGAAATAAAAGACACTGAGGGAGTAGAAAATATAAAAGAGCTGACGTTAACACCTGATTCTGACGATAAAGGATTAAGGGTCGATTTTTCGGTCAATGATGGGCTATCGACTGGGTCTGTGGAGGTTTCAATATGAGTGGTTTAAGTGCCTTGGGTTTTGTAAGAAAAAGACTGACCGACATAAAAACAGAGATTGAAACAGCTTTGAAAAATGTCTTCGGACAAAATATAGATGTCACTCCACAAAGTGGTTTCGGGCAGATCATTGGCATTTTTTCTGAAGCTATTTCTGACCAGTGGGAGAACCAGGAGTTTGTTTACAATTCTCAATATCCTTCTACAGCGCATGGGAACCAACTTTCAAATGTTGTCATGTACAATGGAATTACTCGACATCTTGCAACAAATTCAACGGTAGAAGCAACTTTGAACGGCGTTCAAGGAACTGTAATCCCGATAGGAAGTAAGGCCAGTGTTACCGGCACTGGGGGAGTATTCGTGACGACGGAAGCGGTAACGATTCCTATTGGCGGTTCAGATACTGCAAATATGAACAGCGAAAATAAAGGAGCCATAACAGCATTAGCAGGCACATTGACGAACATTGAAACGCCTATCTTTGGTTGGGCTGCAGTTACAAATGTTTCTGATGCGGCTGTCGGGAGTGACGAAGAAACTGACGCAGAGCTTAGAGCCAGAAGGATTTTGTCAACGCAGGCTTTAGGGCAAAACCTTATTGATTCACTCTTTGGTCAGCTAATTGACATATTAGGTGTTGAAGATGCTGTAGTAAAAGACAATAAGACAGCCGCTCCCGTGGATGGGATTCCGGCCTACCAATTTCTTGTATCGATTTTAGGGGGTGCGAACGCCGACATTGCGGCGGTGATATGGGCAAATACTCCACAAGGGATTGCATCCTCTGGAACAACAATGGTTTATCATACAGATGATCAAGGGTTCCCACAGCCCGTTAAATTCACAAGACCTGGCGGCATAGACATTTATTTCAAAATAGACATAACAGTGAGTAGCGACTTTCCAGGAGCCGGGGTCTCGGATATACAAGAGGCCGTCGTTGCATACGGTGAGGCTAACTTTAAAATTTCAGATGATGTAATCATGTCTGAATTTTACACTCCAACTAATACGATACCAGGCATTTTGACTATTGCGTTGTTTATTGGTCTTGCCGCTTCCCCGGCTGGGACAAGCAATCTGGTAATCGCCATAGATGAAGTGTCAAGGTACGATACCACTAGGGTCGAGGTGAACATTGTCTAATGAAGTAATCATAAAAGGATTGTCACGGCTTGCTTATCAATTTAAAGACAGTTTAAATTTAAAAGGATTCCTTGAATCTTTTTTGCAGCAATTCCAAGAATTGCACATATCAGAACTGCAGCTTTTAAACGAACGATACCTGGATGATGCTGTCGGGCTTCAGCTTGACGGAATTGGAGAAATTGTTGGAGTCGAAAGACCGGAAGGCGCTGTCGATGTCATAGGTGCTTTCGGATTTTTAAACGATCCTAATGCCAGAGGTTTTACTGATTTATTTAATTTAGAAGTGGGCGGCAATTTCACTAACATCGATGAACTGTCTCAACTGATTGGCGACGATTTATATAGACTGATAATTAGATCAAAAATAATAAAAAACCAAACAGCTATGACCGTTGACGATACTACCAGACTAATTTCTTTTATGTTTGGCGATGTTGAAGTCAGGTATTTTCTGTTCGAGAATTTGAAACCTATATATGCGATCGGTAAAATTTTCACACCACTTGAGAACTTTTTGCTTGACCAAATTCCAGTTTTGATCGGGTTAGTTGATGTGGACTACATTGTCTCATACAATGCCGATGCTTTTTCTTTTGAGGGCGACATTTCAGGGCTAGGATTCGGCGATATTAATGACGTAAGTATTGGTGGAAATTTCGCAAAAATAATTGCATAAGATAAGGAGAAAAAATGTCAAAACCAACTTCACTCCCAGCATGGGACACGACAAAAGTAAATGCGATAGCCCCGGATGCTACTCATGAAGCTCAAGGATGGCTAGCACCTGGTGGGGTGCCTGAAAAGCCGCCATTCCAAACGTTCAATCATTGGCAAAACAATGTATATGATTGGACTAAATACATTGTTGAAGAAATGGGCGGTTACGCCCCAAACCATAGTGCCGTTGATCAAGGCCTAACAGGAAACAATGACACTGTAAAATATTATGTCGATTCAATAGGAGCTTCGCAAGGTACAATTGTTTTCCGGCATGATTCCAGCGCTGCGACTACGACTTACACCTTTTCTACAGACGAAACGATCCCCGCTAATATTGCTGTTATAGTCGAGAATGGAGCAATAATATCTATTGCTAACGGAAAAACTCTTACTATTAGCTCCATTCAAGATGGCACTTATCAATTTTTTGAGTGGACTGGAACAGGAACAATAGCAGGATTAAAGAAGACAGATTTTTTACGCCCTGAATGGTTTGGAGCCAAGGGTGATTACGATGTGCCAGGGCAAACAGGAACCGACGATTCTGCTGCATTCCAAAAAGCAATAGATGTTATTGTAGCGAATAATCTCACTAAATTAATGTTGAATCAAAGTAATTACTACTTAGCATCAAAAGTAAATCTTACTGGTGGAAGTTTTCTCATTAAAGGCCCTTCCGGGGCAGACAGGGAGGCTGGGGTAACAACTGCTTCTGAGCAACCAGCTATATATGGTGCTGCGGGGTTGGCATGTTTTTTTGATATCGGCAACGAAAGCACAGATGCGTTGGGCGGAATAGAGTTCAACGGGGTTCGTTTTGTTGGGGACACCTCCGGTGCAAGT
>Ga0209345_10000845_pt1 | contig 39388 bp, 68 predicted proteins | sample Cruoilmetagenom7_FD_187294 | JGI IMG/M metagenome (GOLD analysis project Ga0209345, IMG submission 187294) | Oil polluted marine microbial communities from Coal Oil Point, Santa Barbara, California, USA - Sample 7 (SPAdes) (version 2) | ecosystem: Environmental > Aquatic > Marine > Oil seeps ...
AAAACGCTTATTGCTTTTGGATATTGTAGATAACACTTGACTAATTGCGTATATCGCATTAAGATAAGCACATGAATAACAAACAAACAGCAGGCAAGTCCTGCAAGAAAGCGGGTCTTAGTGGAATTATTGAACTAAGCAAGTTAAGCGGTAAACCGCAAAGAACGCTCTATGATTTATTTAATAATAATCGCTTAGAGTTTAATTTGCTGGTTTATGGTGCTGTGCTTAAACGAGCTTATGAGGCGTTAAACGAATGAAGCATCTTTACTATGTTCATCCATCGACACTATATGGCGACATGAGAAATCTAGGCACTGCAATTCGTGAAGAAAGTAAAATACTTGGCAAGCCTATTCAGGTCATGTTTGAGAAGGCCAAGCAGAAAAAGACACTACCACAAAATAGCTACTTTCATTTACTGGCTAACATGGTGTGCAAGGAAACTGGAGAAGACATAGAAGACTTCAAATACCGGCTTAAATTACAGATAGGGTACTACGTAGAGGTAATGGTAGAGAACGTGGCTGAGAAGCGCCCTAAATCGCTAAGTAAGGCATCTTTAGAGGACTTAATACTGTTTATTGATGCTGTGATGACGGTGTGTGATTTGTTAGAGATTAAGTTTATGCTTCCTGATGAGTATTATCGGAAGATTGGCGCAAAACAATAGAGTTATAAGGGTGTAGGTTATGAGAAAGTTTATCAAAGAATTAACGTGTACAAGATGCCATGATGTAAAAGAAACTTTTTCTGAAATTGTTTACAGTCAAGGCGATAGAGTTTGTCTTGATTGTAAAAAAGAAACTCAGGCAGATGATAATAGAGCTTTTGATAGAGATATGGCTCTAAGGGCCTTTAACCCCAACTCACAAGACTAGATACTGATTTAAAGAATAAGCGGTCGTGGTGGAATAGGTAGACATATTTTTATGGATATTCTAGTAACAAAAACGTGGTGCGATATAGCTGGCAGAAAATCGAACTTACCAGCTACTAGATTAAGTAAAAAGAGCGCATCAGATCAATGCGTTGCAGGTTCGATCCCTGCCGGCCGCACCATATTACTGATTAAAGGTGAAGATATGAAGGTTTTACACCTGACATTAAAAAAGAAGTGGTTTGATATGATCGCTAGTGGTGAAAAACGAGAAGAATATAGAGAAATAAAGCCATATTGGAATAAGCGATTAAATAAGCAATATGATGTTATTAGCTTTAGAAACGGGTATTCAAAAGATGCACCAAAAATGACAGTTGAGTTAAAAGAAATATCAAGAGGAAAAGGCGTTGTTGTATGGGGTGCGCCTGTATTTGAACCAGTTTACATATTAAAGCTTGGCAATATTTTAGCCGCACCATATAAATAGATAAGGAATTATGATGAAAGTATTTGAGGTTATTACAGAGAATAGCGATGAGGATAAAAAAGTAATTCAGACAGTCGAATATGTTACTTCTGAGATTGATTCTATTTTAGATGTTGTTGACTTTTTTACTGAATATTGCGACCAATACGATATTGACTTAAAAGGAGTAAGAGAAGTTCTCGTTATATCTCAACACTTAAACGGTGATAACAATGACAACTAACTTCCAGCAAGAAGTGAATAAGGGCGCTGTTAAGTGTTCGCGATTAACAGACGATGAATCAACTGATTGGTGCTTGGCTGATGCCACCAGAGAGTCTTTGCGTGAGCACATGAAGTTATTGAAAGATGCATATGCAGAGATTGAAAGATTAACCAGTTTACAGATAAACGAAATTGTTATTGGCGATAGGCGCGTACTGAGTAATGAGTCAGAAGGAACTATTTTAGGCGTTACTGAGTGGGATAACAAAATAAAGGAAGCAGGGCTAACTGGTAGATGGTGTCAAATTATTATAAGGCCAGTAAATACAAAATAGGGGTATGTGAAGATGGTAGATATAAAAGAAGTGCTTAATAAATGTGAAGATACTTGCGTGGTCAGTAGGGGAGCAGGATGAGCAAGAAGCCTATATGCAAGGTATGCAAAAAAGAGTTTGAGAAGTTTAAATCAACTCAGAAAGTATGCAGCCATACTTGCGCCATAGAGCTAGTTAAGCAAAAAAATGAACGAGAACTAGCCAAGCACAACAAGACCAAAGAAAAGCTTGATAGAGCTGATATACGTAAGCGTAAAGAGGCATTAAAGAGTAAATCTGACTGGATTAAGGAAGTCCAGGTAGTGTTTAACCAGTTTATCAGGTTAAGAGATGATAAATTACCTTGTATTAGTTGTGATGATACTCAGTTAGACAAGTTTAAAGGCGGCTCTTTTGATGCAGGTCATTATCGTAGTCGAGGAGCTTCACCTGAGTTAAGATTTAATGAGGATAATTGTTTTAAACAATGTAAGAAATGTAACCGTCAATTATCTGGCAATGTAGCCAATATGAGAATAGGGATATTAAAGCGAATAGGGCAGGCTAGGCTTGATATAGTAGAAGGGCCTCATGATGCTATTAAATATACGATAGATGAGCTAAAAGAGCTTAAGGCACGCTATAAACAGAAGATAAAGGAGTTAACAGATGTGCAATAAGGTAAGCTACAAAACCAAATCAGACGCTAAAAAAGATGCTGACTTTATCAAAAAATCATCAAGGACAAGGAGGCGGTTAGGTGGCCGTGATTCAGGAAAAGACATTAAAAGGCTAAAGCCTTATTTGTGTCCTGTATGTGGAGATTATCATCTAACAACGGCAAAGCAGCATAAATACACTAAAAGTAAATAATTATGATTAAACAAATAGTATTAGGCATGTTGTTAGCTTCCGCTATGTTTGCCACTGGAATTGAAGCTTGCGATTCTGATGATCTTACTGACTACGAAGTATTAGTAGAGATAACACTTGATGGCCCTAGCGGGTGGAAATTTAAGAGGTGAATTATGGGTAAATATGACGAACCAGAACAAGCAGTAATATTTGATATGGATGGAACATTAGCTGATTGTGAACATAGAAGGCATTTTGTTGAAGGAAAAAAGAAATACTTTGATAAGTTCTATGACGCAATGGACGAAGATACCACAAATAGCGTTATATGTGGGTTATGCAATATGTATTTTATGAACAACTGGCATGTAATTATCTGTACAGGAAGGCCTGAAAGTTATAGGAATATAACCGAAAAATGGCTTAAAGACCATGGTGTATTTTATAAAGAGTTAATGATGCGCCCTAATGATCGTAAATATGATCCTGATTTCGAGGTTAAGCAGACAATGCTTGATGAAATATTGAAAGATAGAAAAGTTCATGCAGCTATTGACGATAGAAATCAAGTTGTCAATATGTGGCGAAGGAATGGAATTACTTGTATGCAAGTTGCAGATGGTGGTTTTTAATGAATTATGAAATTGTAAAAAGCAAAAAGCTGCTTCTTGACTTTATTGATTGGCTGCCAGAGTTAGAAGATCATGAGATATTCTATCTAGCTTTGTTTGCTAGAAAGAAGTATGCTCCTGACCTTAAATACTCAAAAACAGATAAAACTCAATTAAAAAGATTTACATCTACAAAAGACAAGCTATTTCATAAAATAAAGCAGCTAGAGTGCGAATTAGGAAGTTATTATTTGAAAGGAATGGAGGCACCACAAGAATCACTAGCCTTGTACATTACAGTTAATCCAAGAAGCCAAACGAACGCTTCAAGGAATATGCTTATAAAACTAGCTCATTTAGTAGGCGAGCCTTATAACGGTCATAATTTACATCAAATTGCTTTATCTGAGATACAAAAAGCAAAGTCATATACAAGGTATGTGGATTTTGATATTGATTCTAAGGAAGAGTCTTTAGAGGATATTAAATTAAAATTAATTGATATTGTAGGCTCGGATTGTTGGAAGATATTAGAAACTAGGGGCGGTTATCATATTCTTGTAAACCCAAATAATTCTAATAATAAGTTTTGGTATAACAAGATTAAAAGTGCGTTCGTGTGTGACGTTGTTGGCGACAATATGATTCCGGTAATAGGATGTACTCAGGGTAATTTTATTCCTAAGTTTGTTTAGTAAGTATATTAAGTGTGGAGAGATAGAATGAGATTAATTACAAGAGAGAGCAATGCAAACAAAGCTGCTGAAAACTGGAAAAAACAATATAATTATGATGGCGTATGGCCAGATAAGCTTGAAATATTAGATAGACTTGAAAAATTAGGGGTTAATCCATTTCCTGATGACGTTGACTCAGTAATAGGAAATACATCATGGACAAGGACAATATGCTATGAATGCAGAGCTGAAAATATAGATGTTGTTGAGATAGGCGAAGATAAAGATTATGAAAGCTATACAACCGAAATATGCAAAGCATGCTTACTTGAGGCGTTACAATTAACTAAATAGGTGATATATAAATACATTAGGAGAATTTAAGTGCTTGAAATGTGGGAATGAATTTAAATGTACTCATGGGCCACATGTTGTATGCAATAGATGCGGTCACTTGTATGTGAAATGGGTAAATTACCAAAAGATGAAGAGAAATAATTTTAGGTGATATATGAGCGAAGACAAGCCTGAAAAACTCGATGTATGGGGAAGTCATATGTTAAATAAGTGTAATAAGCGATTGAGAAATCGTAGAAAAAGAGACGCCGGAAAGAAAAGAAGGTTAATTGATAAGGAAAGGGCTAATGAAAAATAAACTAAAATACTCTCCAACTCCAACGTGTATTGTATTTGGTCTGACTTTATTGTTTTGGGCTATTTTGGCTTATGGGTTGTTAGGATAATAGAGCGTAGAGTTTTACGTCTTAAATCCAATAAAATAACCTTATCCAAAGCTTCACCGCTTAAGCACTCTAAATCTGCCTGAGTTAATGTGTCATGCTCAGGTATTGCAGGAGGCAAAGGTAGCTCAACAACGATAGGCTTTTTAACCTGTCCGCAGCTAATCACAAAACTTGTAATTGCGATTATTATCAGGGTTCTTATTTTCATTATCAACGCCTCTAACTAGTGCCTCAGTGGCCTTATTTGAATGCTCTCTAGCGACTTTCTCATCTTCTAGCTCTTGCTCTACTGCTTTTCTCTTCTCGTTCGCTAGAGACGCTTTAAGGGCTGCTATGATAATTGCCATAATGCCGATAAGCGCACCGCCAAAAGCTAATAATTTGCCCTTCATAAAGGAAAACATTTACTTTTCTCCCACTGGGCCTTTAGTGGCGTTTCTCAGCAATACCATGACTACAGATATTCCCATAAACACTATGCCGTAATATCCGTCTAATTGGTCTTTAACCATAGGCAAAGTTTGCTCAACAACGCCTAATACAGCAATAATCGCTGCTGTGTCAAATGTACGTGACTTACTTATTAATCCATTATATTTCATAATATTTACCCTATATTTAATTGATATACATCAACTTCACCAGCTTGGCCCATATTTGAGTTAAATAAAACCTTAGTGAAGTCCTTATTAACAACCGCATGGGGTTCTGTCCAGTAACCACCGTCAACATTATTAGTATCGGCTAATTTAATATGCTCGCCTGTCTCGATGTTAACTTGAAATATTCCGTTCGTGTACCATTGAAGGCCGCCTTTATTTGCGTAGGTGCTCATAATTACATAGCCTGGCTTATTATATCCTTTGCCTGAGAAGTGCATCGCTGTACTTCCACCACCCTCATACAGTGAGAATAGTTTATTAACTGCGCCGGTTTCACAATCAATCGCTTCTACAAAACCTGATTGATAATTGGATATAACCGCTACGTCACGCCCGTTTTTATCAAGACAAATATCTGAATGTGGGCCTAAACCTGCTAAGTTAACAGATTGTGAGAAGTCTCTGCTATACGCCATCAATCCATAAGGCAATTGTGATCTGTTCTTAATGTCGTTTGGTACGTGCCATGAAGGAATAATGTATTTTCCAGAGGGAGACATGCTTACATGATCAGGCCTACCTATTCCGTTTCCATCAGTTGCAAAGTCAAAGCTACCGACAATCTTATCTAAATCCATATCCCATACAATTAAACCAAGCGGCTCAAAGTCTCTTGTTTCAACCTGAAATCCCCAAAAGCGATAATCAGCGCTAGGGCTCCCTTCTTCTTTAGTCCAGCACCTTGCAGCATTAGGCCATATATCTTCAACTGAGCTTAAATCAGCGACTACATTTACGGAATCTGTGACAACATTGTGTGTGCGGATAAGCTTTCCGCCTTTATGGCTAAGTTTGTACAGTAACTTTGGATCTGTAGGGCTCCACTGAGGCTCAGAACCGCTTAATGTTATTTTCTTTATATACTCAAACGTATTAGCGTCATATAAATGCCAGAATCCGTCTTTAGCTTTAACCAATATTAAGCTTTCATCGGCATTAAATGCCTGTCTGCGGGAATAGTCATTACGAGCAAAACCAACTGGAGGCTGATTAATATAGTCGGTAACTCTTACAGTATCACCAGCTATAACAGGTGGTTTAATAGGTGGGTCTATGACTGGTGTAACAGGCTCTATGATTGGTTCAACAACTACATCCACGACTTTAACATCTGCGTCTAATTCAAGCTTAAGATTGATATTAATATTTACAGTGTTCATATTAATCCTTGGTGTGGTGCTTTTCTACATGCTGAGTGATTCTATCGTGTGCGTGATATGCTGATTCCCTGTTTTCTTTTTCATATACGATTAATGAGTCTACTTTGATATTTATAGCTTTTTGACATGTATCAAGACTCTGATCTAGTTTATCGTATCTTGTCTCAATCTTTCTATCTAACTTGTTTAAAAGAAGCCTGCCAAGCCAGAATGATAACGTGCCAAGAGAAGCAAATAGAGCGCCGGTGACACTAATTGCTATCGTCACTAGTAGATCGTGATCTATCAGTATCTGCTCTGCTTCCACTATAAGCCCTTATGACGGCGAAAAGCAAAACTATGGAGAATGCTATTAAGATTATGCCAATGACCATTAATAGCTCCCATTGTGCCTACAATTAATTGTAGGACAGACAAAGACAGCATTATATGCTCATAATAAACCGCCTGCATATCATACAAAGACAAGCAAACACTAATGACTAAGTTTGCCATAATAGCAGCAGATATAACCGCTAATCCTCTACCTGCTAAATATATATAGCCCATCGTAAACAAGGCTTGAATTAACATCTTATACATAAAAAAAGGGGCCATTTCTGTGTATTCATAGAAATAAACCCCGCTTTCTGGATCAAGTAGAATCTCTTGATAGCCTGTCATCATAAGAAACTCAATAAATAATACCGCCCCTATCCATCTATGTTTAGTGTTAAATCCTATTATAGCGATTAAACCAGATGTTATTAATAGTGGAAGTGAGAGTATATCTATTAATTCATTCATTTAGGCTTGCCTTTGCCTTTTCTCTTTTTCGGGCCTTTATTTCCTGCCATAACTATTTCTCCTATGGATTAAATATGATTATATCACCATCACGTGAATTTGTAGATATTTCGATATGTAGCCATGTTCGTGTACGCTCTGCATTTTCCATCCTTCGTATATAAGGATACTTATCCTGATGGTTAAGAATATGGAAATAAACATACTCAGCATCATGTTCGCTAAACTTCAAATCAAAGCCAGTACCAAAGCGATGTGCTGAAAATTCAGCCCCTACCGTGCTATTAGGCGCTCTTAAACCAGAGTTTTTATAGTTACCACCTAATGACCAGTCATTAATCGTTATCGGCCCGAAATCACCCCTTAAATCCTCAAGCGTGGGCACTGTGTTAGCATTAATAAAGTCTACCGCCCTTTCACCTATAGCTGGATGCTTGTAAATGTCAGGGCTAACTAATTCCTCAAGGCTAAAATGATCTGATAGCTTCATAGATTGACCGGATGGAATGGACCATGCTTAGACATTGTGCCGCCCATATCAACTCCAAAGCTAGAATACGGCTCGCCATCAGAGCCTACAAAGTAGCCTAATCCAGTGACACCAGTACCGACACATGGACTAGCTGCCTTTAACGATAAATCATAGTTAGTTTTATCTGTGAATAACGGGTCTGCATTTAAGCTATTTGCATCCTGGTTTGAGTTTGTTAGATAATCAGCCCAATTGTATTCTGTGCCGTTCCAGCTAAACGCATTTGTAACACGAGTATTATTATAACAGCCGTAATCTATAGTAACTCCACCAAGTACAGCAGCAGCCGTTACAAATATTTCTAGCGTGTGATTTTCTGTTATGCAGTTCCTAATAGTCCATCCACCGGATGCATCAATATAAATACCGTGATTACTAACTACAGTATTTTCATAATTGTCATAAAAACTGCAATTATATATTACCCCTGTTGAAGTTCCGACCATCCCACAACCCGACTTGAAATTGCCAGAAGCAACGCAACCATACATATTAAAAGTCGCTGTATCGTGTGCCGTAAACCCGTCACCAGATGCTGAAACAGTAGCATCACCGTTTAAATTGCACGTTGTGCCATGACAATTAACAGAGCCTGTATTATTTGCGCTAACACCATCATTTAAGTTACTTGAATAGTTACCAAACCAGTCAACAACAACAGCAGCAGCAGTTTGAAATAGCCCATTTACTGCGGCGGTTGATGAAGAACAGTTATATAGAGTTGTTGAACCAACTGCTACCGCTATTCCGCTACTAGTGGCTCCAGTTGATGAGCACCTTGTTAATGTAGATGTAGTGGCAGAATCAACAATTCCCGCTCCTGTTACGGCTACATCTGTCATAGCCGCTAAAACTAACCCACTATTAAGCGTTATAGTCTCGGTGGTATTAACATTGCTAATCGTAACTGAATCACCAACACCAGAAAAAGCAGAATCCCATGTTCCTGACTTAACCTCTAAAGTACAATTAACAAGCGTTTGAATAATCCCAGTCATGCCCGATGTATTTAAAACATCAAAGGTCGCATCTGAACCACCGACTACATCATCAATATAAAGCTGTCCATCACTATCAGTGACTGTAAGCCCTGTTGATGTAATTACGGCCTCTCTAGCATAAAGCAATCTTCCTGTTGCGCCACCCCTAGCTAGCCAATTAGTGATTGAGCAATTATTAAGCGCAACAGTACAGGTTTGTAATTCAAAAGCATTGTAAGCAAGTGAGCCAGCTACGCCAACCATTGCAACATTGGTTAAAATACAATCGTTATTTAATGATCTAAAGCCTTTGCTTGTGGCTGCATTATTTGGCTGGTAAATAGTTAAATCTGTGTAAGTATGCCCTGCTCCTGTGGATATAGTCTCTACACATTCGCTTGTTACGGCATTTGTTGCGCTGCCTCTGATGACGCAATTATTAACATTAAGATCTGTGCCTGTGCCACTTACAAGAAGGCATCTTACGCCATCAATTAACTCAAGGTTTTGTATTGTTACATTGCTAGCTGTACCAACCGTCATGCAGTCTCTTAATTCTTCGCCATCTATAATAGGATCTACACCAGTACCATAAGCATCATAAGTAACACCTGCATCACCGATTAATGTAGCACCGCCAAATACTTCAGCTCGATTAAAATAAACCGTATCACCAGATGTAATCCCAGCATCAGCATTAACAGCAGTTATACTTGCGTGTGTAGCGGCTGGAACAGTTACGCCAGCAGAAACATAATAAAGAGCCATGTTATACCCCTTGAGTAATTGAGACTAACTGAGTATCAGCAGCTACAGCAGGGCCAGCAGCAACATAAGTCGCTAAAGCTGGAACACCTAATAAGGCTATTCCTGCGCCTGATATATCAACATTAGAGGGCATGTAATACCCTGTAGTAGCAGCACCTGCTACAATAGTTAGATTAGCCAACGCATTAGCTTCACTCGTGCCAAATACAACACGTATAGCCTCTGTAGCAGCCCCGTTATTAACAATATGTACTCGACCTGCGCCAAGTTTAACGCCTGTTGCCAAAGCAATAGCCTCACCTGTTGCGTCCATTGTTAAATCAGGGCTATAGCTCGATGGTTTAAACCCGTCTGCCGTATGAATTGCACCACCTGAGCTTTTGTTAGGAACGCGCTCATTAGATTCTACATCTAATGAAAATCCTAGGCCGCTTGGCCCTGGTTGATCAGTCATAATATTATCCTCTTAAATTAAATCGTAAATCATTATACATTGTCTTTTATTCTCTATTAACTTACCCGATAAGCAATATTTACAATAAAATCAGATGCTGCGTTAACATTTGCGTTAGTAGTTAAGCTTGCATAAATTCCGTTGTTTGTTGTTGATCTCATAACCTTGTCACCACTTACATAGCATTGCTTAGAATTGAAATCATCTATAACACAAACTTGAGTTTCTGTTCCTGCGCCAGTTGAGGCCCCGCCATGATCAACTGTTAGCGTAGCTATAGCTGTACCTGTCACAAAATTAGGGCTCAACATTTCAGCATATTCTAATGACATATTAGAGCCTGACCTGATCCCGCCATCTGCGCCACTTCTGATAATTAATTCAATTGTAGTGCTTGCGCCTGGATTTTCAATTATATACTGAGAGACAACAAGATCACCTTGCCTTACTTTATTTGTTTGGTCTTGTCCTTGGTCATCAATAACAACACCCGTACCTAGTGATCCTATCTCAATTTGGGATATTTCATTGCCACGAGCGCCTGGTTCTATTCTTATCCCGTCTGGATTATCTGAGGCTAGACCTTCTTGTCTTACATTAACAAACATATTCTTTACAGCTTTACCCTCAGATATTGTATAGGTTACGGTGGCACCTGGATTTTGAGACCACGGCTTATCAAGCGTCAATGTATCCACTGTATTTGAAACTATGCGTCTACTCTCTCCAGGTAACCCAGACGTAAGAGTTACAGTATCATTTGTAAAATTAAGCGCATCACCTGCTACAACAGACCATGTTTTGCTTGTATCAACTAATGTTCCTGTCGTTGTGCTGGTAGATGTTCCTGAGTCAGCAAAGCTAGCTACATCATTAAGAACCATTAATGCGTCTTTAATTGATTCACCGCCGAAGTTTGAGAATAGGTTTCCTGTTCCTGCTATTAAATCAAGTCCTCTATTTAAGCTTGCAGCACGTTTAATATTGCTAAATATATTAGCATTTGGCCCGTCTGCTAAATTACCGGATGAATCAGGGCCAAGGAATATTCCTGTTTGAGTTCTTCCAGCGTCACCAAATAAAGTAAACCCGTCAAAAGCGTTAAAATAAGGCCCGTTCCCACTTTGGCCTATTGCATAAATTAATTTTGCACTTGCCGTTGTATAAGCTATTTCAAAATCTCTAGATACGCCATAGTTGCCATATGTGAAATCCAGAGCAATGGCTCCTGTGCTTGAGATTAGTGATATATTAACTATTCCCCAGCGCTCTCGCTGGGTAGTAGTATCTATAATTACACCTGTACCTGTGCCCGTGTAATTAAGATTAACGCCCGTTGTTTCGCCTTCAAAAACAACATCAGACGCACCTATAGTCAATGTAGTAGCGTGATCATAAACAGCTTGCCCGTCTGCATTTGCAGGGAAAAATACTTTACCTCTTGAGACTCTAGCTATTACAGTGGCCTCCTCTATTGCTGCGCTGTCATCAGTAGTGCCATCAGCTTTAGCGCCAAACCATTTAACATTTACGCCATCTGTTTGTGGCCTAACCCATGCGGTTGATCCATCCCCACCTGTTGGTATAAACACTGTTCCACAATATAACGAGCTTGAATCAGAGTAGGTGGCAGGAGATGCGCCAACAGCTGCAACAAAATATCCGCCATCACTGCCTTCAACGACCAAAGACTTACCAGAGACAGGCGTTAACAATACGGCGGCTGCCTTATTTGCCACGGTGTAGCCGGTTGCAGAAGCGCTTGCATTTTGCGGATCAGCGTTTAAATTGTCAGCAAATTGTATTGCATTTGATGTATCGTTTGCATCAGCTTCAGCAGCAGTAGGAAAGCACCAAAGATCGTAATCACCATTAATAAACGGGATAAATCTTGCGCTTCCTGCTGTAATCGGGAATCCTTCTGTATCTAATTCTGCTTTTACCAATAAAGTACCAGCAGCGGCATCTGTTGCCATGCTTAACGGGGTAACGGTGCCTTGATCATAAGCTTTCAGCCACCAGTTAGCCAAGGTTAACTTATCGTATTGCGGTATGGTTAGTGCTATTGGTGCATATGCCACTATTTCTGCTCCTGTTCTGGTCTTTCTGTTGCTTCTATATCATTTATCAACTGAGTGAACGCACGTCCAGCAGCAGGGCTTTTATGACTTAATTTTCTAATTTTCTTCATTTCGGCTTTCCATGTAGGATCATACAATGCTTTTGATAATGCTCTAACTCGTTTATCAAACATAGCATCCTCACCAACAGAGGTTATTGTGCTAATAGGAGATCTGAATAAGTCTCTAAATGACTGAAATACGCCACCTCTTAACTCTCTTTTAATTTCTTCTCTTGCTGCGGTCTGTGATCCACCTGGACGTCCTAAGCTAGCCCTTTTTAATGATGTTTGCAGGTATTTAAGGTTTTTCTTTGCCTCACCATCTAATGAGTTAAACAAAGCCTTATTGCTTTTTTCGTTAGGGAATAAAGCCCTAAAAAACTGACCTGGAACATTCTCAACAGAACCTTCCTCAGCTATAGACTTAATAGAACCTAATCTTTTTTCTAACTCAATTCTTATCATCTGATCCCACGCTTCAGGGTCTATTTCTTTTATCGCTTTCTTTGCCTGAGCCGTTATTTCAGGGTTTGTTTGAGCTGGATCAAATATTTTAGCGTGTATTTGCTTTAATTGAGTATCATCTAATTCTGCAATCTTACCAATTATAGAGTCTTGCGCCTTTACGACAGGCGGAGAAGCCTCAGAAAACACGCGCCTTGCTTCTTTATATGCTGGACTGGCATCATCTATCTGATTCAATAAAATAGATTGAACATCACGAAGCTCTGCTTTTGTTGTGTTTCCTACAGATCCTTCACCAACCTTGTTTATCATTTGATCTATTTCAATTTTCGCATTATGCAGCCGCTTTAAAGACGGATTAACACCTTTTTTTGGCTCCTTAATTAGTTTCAAAACACGCTTTAGAGAACCCGATATTTCGCCAGAATCTGGCAAATCATCTAATTTTTCAATAATATTTGATCTAATTGGTGCAAGATCAACAACAGCACCCTCTTGAAATGCCTGATTATATAAAGGTGACGCCTTCTCTGATCTAATATTTTTAGCTTTGTTTATTGACGCAATAGCCGCCGTTCTAAACTTTTCAGGCCCAGTTACAATAGATTCCGGTGGTGCTATCTGACTTAAGAAAGTTTCAACGGCATCACCGGCCGCTTTATTTTGCTTTGTTAGCCCTTGAACAGCAGATTTTGTACCAGCTGGAAGATTAGCAACAAAGGCCTGTCTTTCTAACTGTGCAGGAACAACTGTCTGTTGAGCTTGAAATATTGGTATTCCTGTTTGCTCGCTAGCTTCTTGTGCTGCTCTTACATTTCCAGCTACTTGATCTATCTCTTGCCTTGCTGCGCCAACTTTAGCGGCCTGCCTTGACCCTCTAAATGCTTGAACTGCTGGCACTACTGCTTCAGCAAGTCCGCCTGTGACAGCAGCTATAGCTGTTTCTGTAGGGTCTCTTTCTTCTCTACCCAATGCAACGCCAGTCTCTTGCAGTGCTTGTTCTGTTGCTCCTGCACCTATTGAGCCAATAGCAACTTTTTGTAAAACACTCTTACCAAATGATGCTGCTCTAGCGGACGGAAGAAATGATAAAACTTGAGCCGCTGCTGTTGTTACGTCTTGCGCTGAGAAACCAGGGGCATTTAATACCGATCTACGCACACCACCTTCTGGTGTTGGAACCTCGATAATTGTTGATCCATCTGGTGTTTGCTCAAAAACTGCCTCTGGAACTTGCTCTTGTATAATATCTTGTTGTGCTTTTGGATTAAATGTAGACAACATACCAAGCGCAATCTTAAATGTCTCACCCTCTGGTGTAGTTCCAAATTCAGGCAACTCACCAAGCTCTGGGGTTTCCGCTATCCTTTCTGAACCAGTGAAAAAATCACCTATTCCTGTCGGCCTATCAGCAGACTCTAAAATACCTCCTTGACCTCTTGCTGTTTCACCGGCAGTAGGTTGCTCAGAAACAAATTTTCCAGTTTTTAAATCTATAATACCTGATGGCTTTTCCTGCTCATTTATAGCAGGCTGATTAGATGCGCCCTGAGCTATGTCAGGCTGATCTTTTTCAACTGCGCCGGTATTTAGGTTTATAACAGCCATTATCTATTCAAGCTCTTAATTGTTTCTTCAATGGTTAGTGTGTTTTGAACCGCTGTATCTTGTATATCTTGCAGAGTAAACACGCCTTTTTTAGTTCTAATAGGCTCACCAAAATTAAATCTGAATGTGTCTGGGTCACCTCCTGAGCCAACATGCTTAGTGAATTGACTCTGCTCTCTTTGATTAAACCAATTGGCACGATCAAGGGATTTAATTCTTGCTTCATTAGCTGATTGAGAATTACCTATTGTGCCTGTTATCGCCTCAGTTACACCGAACTCAAAATCAGTTGTTGGCCCTTTAAAGTTCTGCAATTGCTGTAATGACAGTTCTTTTAGTGCTGAATCTAGCCCAGCCTCATCAGTTACATCAATACCAGGCACCAATCTACTCAAACGTAACTTTGTAGAGCCTGACAGCCCTTGACTAGCTGTTTTAGCCAGCGTCAGCGCCTTTCTGGTTGTTCTTGCAGATCGTGCTGCATTCCTATTTCTTTCAGATAATTCCTGCTTAATAGTAGATGCGCGTTTTTCTGTTAACTTGGCTCTCTCTTCAAGCGCAACAGATTCAACACCTAGCTTAGCTTTTTCTGATGGCGTAAGCTGTTTTGCTCCAGGTATTACAGTTCGTGTAAATGACTCTGTCTCAGGAGAAAATACTATGGAGCTTTGCTCTCCAGTAACTGGGTCAGTTTGCGGGGCAAATGCTCTTGCAGACGCTCCTGTTTTAGCTGGTATTATTTGAGATGCTAATTCCACAGCCTGCTGAGAGCGAGTTAAAAGCTCGCCCGGGTTTGTTTGTGCCAACTGTATGGCTTCGTCTGTTTCATCAGTTGGAAGACCTTCGCGCTCTAAGTCAAGTTTTCTGCGCTGCAAACTTGATATTACATTAGTAATATTTCCAGCTTGTAAATCAGGGATTATCTGCTGTCCGGCAACACCAAGAGATTTAATAATTTGCTGCTGCCTTGCATTGAATCGGGCCTCTTGAGTTGGAACACCGGCCTCGGTGGTTTGAGCCTGAGCCTCTAAGATTCTAGCCCTTAAAGGGGCATCTTTTGCTTGCTGCGCTAGCTGACTGATCCGACTAACATTCAAAAGAGCATTGGAAAAAGTCTGACCAACATCAGTCATTCTGCCTTGTAGGGCTATTTCTGGTCTAACCGCCATGATTGATACCTAGCATTTGATAGTTAACTTTCATGTATTCGCCATTTGTAACAACAGCATCAGGATGTATTTTAAGCACTTCTTGAGCTATTACTCCGAAAGAATCACCAAATAAGCCTAGTGAATTTGCTATCTTATTCCATGTCCACGAGTAAATATTATGGCCTTTTTCTGATCCTATTTTATTTACGTTTTCTTTTAGCCTGTTATCTGACGCAAATATCGCAGCTCCACCCAAAGTCGTGCCTAATCCTGCTATATTTGCAGCGCCCTGCTGACCAGCACTAGCTGCCCCCACTTTCCCAGCAGCTATAGCGGCTGCCGCGTCTGTTTCAAGTCCACCTTGAGCCGCCGCCGTGCCTGAACCTATATTCAATAGATCGGCTATGCTTGTTTTTTGGCTTTGTATAAGAGGGCTAGCAGCCAGTAAAACATTATTACTTAGCTGTTGGAGCGTATCACCAGCGCTTAACCTGCCACTAGCTGCCGCTGATTGATTTGTTTGTGTATTAGCGTTTTGTAATGCAAGATCAAATAAAGGATTATTTTGCAAGAAATCAAATTGTTGTTGCGGGTCTGTTAAAAATCCAGCCTGCTCTATTCCGCCTAAACCTAACTCTCTAAATGGCTCGAATCTTTGGGCAGCCGCTTCAGCCGCTTCAGCCTGTAATTCAGCTCCTTGTAATGTAGCGCTCGCTACACCTGACCCCGTTAATTTTCTGACAAAACCCATTAATTCATCCTCATAATAACAACATCATGTTTTACATCGTTTTTGATGTAATCGTTTTTGATGCTTCCAGTCTCAATAAATCCAAACTCTTTAGCAAAACTAATAACGTTTGGGTAACATTCTGGAATTTCGGAATAAATAATGGCGTTTTTAGCTTCACCGAACTTTAAAGCTATTCGCGCAAACTCTCTTGCATATTCTTTTCGGTATTCAGGCAACACTTGAATGTGTAATTCAATACCTTTATTGTTAGTATGATAAATCATTATAGCTATAATGTCATTATCTACATAACCCGCTATATATTGGTATTCATTGCTTATTGGTATTTCTATATTTTCAACCGCTGGACTATTGTCATCATTGATTAGATCGTATATTTCTGGATGACATAGAACTTTTTTTATATGCTCTATATTGGTTATTTCTCTTACCATCATCAAAATAGACTATCTAGTAGTGCAATAGCATTATTAAGCTCTAATTGTGTATCAAAGTTTAGCCTATCTCTAACGCTGCCTATTCCTAATTCAATGAAATATCCTCCATTTGAGGCGTCATGGTAGCTAAAAATATTAGCTATAATACATCTTTTTTCAACTCCGTTGTTGTCAGTATAGACCAGTAATTTATCTGATGCGCCGCCTATAGCTAAAGTGGTCAAATTTCCTCCCCCCATTCTATAACAGCGTCAACAGTTGCATTGCCTGTGTATGTAATAATAACAATATCTCCATGAGTCAGATAAAAATCAATAGTATCTCGACTTGGATTGTCAACAAATGTCGATGAGTTTGCCTCTACTTTGAACTCTGTAGTCTGCACAGCATTAGCGGCCACTATAGCGGTTGCAGCAGTATCAACCTCGACAAACGAGCCATTACCTATTGCCGCGAATGCTTCGCCAGTCAATGAAGCAAGGGTGTTTGATTGCCACACCTTGACAGTAACTCGCGCTGTAGAACTTGCAGTTACTCGTGCAAACCTTAAATCTCTAGTGTTGATCTTTGTGTTAATAGTAAGCGGATTATAGATAGAAACTATAGGATAATCTGTATTATTGCCGCCCTGAGAGCCTATTGCCGAGCCATATTGCTCACGCCCTGATTTTCCGCCTTCAGAAGTTATATCCACGCAACCAGCAAGAAGTGACACATCTTGTGTAGCGCCTTTTGTGCATTTATACGATGCTGGTAAAGCAGGATTTTCAATAGTTAAAGTCGTTAGCGTGCCTAGTAATGACAGCGTATGAACAAGCTGTAAGTTTATAAAGAATTTATAATTACCGACACCGCGCCATTGATACTGAATGTCGTAAACATTGCCTTTAGTTAAATCAAAACCAATTACGCTAGAAGTGTTGATTAGCTCCTCTACATCTGCCGCACCGCCTGACCGTCTAACGGAATACAACAAACCATCTGCTTTTACCCTGAAGAAAATACCATTCTCATCATTGAATAAACCAAAGTCTACTTCTCCATCATTCCCAGCGCCTGGAATAATAACGGCAGTTGAGTATAAGTGACCTCTATTTGGCTGATAACGTGGATGCCTACGGCTATGAACCTCAACTGTGCTAACTACATTTGCATCTGAGGTATCTAATACCAAAGCACCGTTTGCACTATACATCCCATTAGCGTCTGCCGCTGTTAAGGCTGTTTCAGCAACTCCGTTAAGCTCTGCCGACCACATAGAAGGCGAGATATCGAACGTCCACAAGCCATGAAATAAACTCTGATCTAACGATGCTTTTGGTCTACCCCATGCATCAAGGGTAATATCACCTGCACCCCACACAATATCTAAGGGAGCGCCATCAGTATCAACCGTGATAGATGCACCACCATCATCGACTGTTATAGATCCTCCGCCATCATCAACCGTGATAGAGTTTCCACCATCCTCAATAACAAAGCCAGTGCCGAACTTTTGCTCAACTAAAACAGCATCTTTTAAAATATTTAATGGTAACAGTATTAAGCTCATGTTCCTATCCACACGTTTTGGCTAATAGTGGTGAATTGTATAGACATAAACTTCTGATTCATAATCACACAAGGCTCCCCAAAAACAGTATCACCACTGCCAGAAGTGACTGTCACATCAAAAGTTGCGTCCAATATTGCAACGTCTACAGTTTCCCCGACAGTATCACTAGTTATAGAAGGAAGAATTATCTCTACTGGAGCCGTGTCAGCCTCAACTATTATTAACGCACCATAAGCAGATGAATCAAGCGTTAAATCATTACCCGCTATTATAACCACCTGCTTTCCTGCTACTGCATCGCGAGAACCGCCTGACCTCTGCCATAATTGGAACAGAATAGTATTCTGCCTTTCAAAATATGACCTTACTTCAGGGTCATTAAAAAACTTATCTGGAATTTTTAATTGCGGAGGCGGATTGACTAGAACGCTCATCTGCCTGCTAGCCTTAAGTCAATGGCAGCAGAATATAGATTAAACGCGACAGGATCTGATGTGGTTAACCTAACTGTCATATCATAAAAGCTTTTCATGCTATACCATTCTGCTTTTATATTAAATTCGCCCTGCCTACCTATCCTCATCCATGTTCCCTCATCCCATGACCTCCCGCCATCGTATGAGGCTTCTATCATAATCATAGGATCATCACCTTGCCCAGAAACTAACCCTGTTCCTGTCTCAATAATGAATTCCATACGGCTCATCTGAACCCGTTGTCCTTTTTGGCCTAAGAAATCACCGTTTACAGTGCCGATCACTCTTCTTCTGCGCCAAACCTCACCAGCCTGATTATATGTATCAAAATCCAGCGCATTAAGATTTCCATTGGATCTATCGCCGATAATTACCTTTCCATATATATTAAGCACTGATCCGGCATTATATCTTCCGCTAGTGAGGCCCTCTGATAACTCAAACCAGCCATTTAATCCAAGCTCTTCAATTAAACACCAGGTCTTATTAGCGGTTGGAAATGTCAATATATAAATACTTTTATTATCAATCGTACATATTTCGCCAAAAGCATCACTTGTAAAAGAATAGCTCTGTATTGCCCCAGCTATTGCCGCCGTGCTTATTGCTTGCTCTTGTCCGCCTCTAGCTCTGTAAACCTGCAAGTCAGAGCCCAACCAATAAATAAACTCTTTCGAGTTATTAACAGACCACTTAGCGGATAACCCTATATTTATTATTTGCCCCTCTATTCTACTGAATGGCGGCGTACCAACCCCAGAGTTATACCAGTTCTCACACGTTCTATCTCCAAATCTATATAAAATCTGGTCAAAAACATAATCTCTTACTAGTTCATCTGGGCTACTCTCTGCATTTACTGCATTAAGACTTGATGCGGAAGCGCCATTACCAACATCACTAAAAACAGTAAGATTAGAAAAAGTATAAGCAAATTGATTGTTAATAAAATCAACAGACAAAGCTCCAACAATACTAGAATCTGTAACCACAGTGATTAGATTTGTTGAATTACTATATTGATATACTTTTTTATGAGTGACAATGTACATATTGACGCCATCATCTGCAAAAATGCAGCGCTCATACCCAACAATTGTGCCTCTATCTATATGAGTTCCATCTGACAAGAACTCATATAATGTCTCACCAACGACTCTATATCCGACCTCTATCATTTGGTGCATTCCGCGATCAATTCCAGCTGTTACGCTACCTAAGTTTTTCTGACCAGGGAATGACTTAATCACATACTTGTCTTTTCCAGACTCTAAAACTTCGTGGTAAAAACCACGGGTTTCCTGAGATGACAAAGGTCTTGATCTGTCTAAATATGACGGGCCCGTTATGTTAACTGGAACGGTCTGGAATTGAGACTCGGCCATTATGGTGTAGAGCCTTCTATTCGCATAACCGGCGCTGGGCCATAACGCCCCAACTTATCTTTGTTGTTAGCCCCGCGTATTGCATTTATGAAATCTTGATAGTAAGTCGCTGCTGATTGCGGCTGCTCTGTATGCTTTTTTAGCGCCCACATGGCGCCAAACAGGTAAATAGTAGGGAAGTTTGTCAGTACATCGTTTGTAGTATTTGAAGATGATAATACTGTAAAGTCTTTATAATACTGGATCTCACCTGCATAAACTTGATCTGAAACTCTATCAAATTCTATCTGGTCGGTGATAGTAAAGAACTGTGGCAACCCAACATCACTTAAGATATTCAATTGACTCGGTGTTCTATATCTTAACTCATAAGATTCGCCGTTAACTATCTGTATTCGTAGCTTACGAGCTGATTGATAGCCTGTAGGCAACGCTACAAACCTATCAGATGTGTTAGTAGCAAAAGCCGTTAAAGTCTCCTCTGATCTTAATTGAAGAGGCTCAACGGTATTGGCTAACATTTCAGACTCAGCAAGATCAATAAAAGTATCAATCTTTAAATCCAAGCCATCACGGTGAGACCAGTCTATAATTTCAGCTTTTAAACCAGTGTAATCTGCTAATGACATTATCCCACCTTATTAATTAATCTTCTTGTTCGGGTTCTTGCTCTTCTTGTTCTGTGGTCTTCTTGCGTCCGTCTACTTTTTCCATCCAAACAGCACTGAATTGATCTTTAGCGGGAATAACTACGGCCTTTCCCTTTTCGTCTTTTTCTGTTGAATGCTTTATAGGCTTAAGCGTTAGCTCTGTTCCTTCTCTACGCAAAGTACCATAGATAAAACCTTTCTGACCTTTTTTAACTTTTACTTTCATGCTTTACTCCGTTAGTTCTTCCCCCAAAATGAGGGAAGATTATTAACATTACCGATTAAGCGATTGTGAAACCATCAGCATAATCAACAGTAGCGTCTATCGCACTCATAGGAGTTAGATAAGCCGTAACTGTGATTGTTGGAGATGTTCCAGCAGTCGTATAGCGTATGCCAAGATAACGCTCATCATCACCAGCACCCGTTGGAGGGATAGGGATGGCAAAGCGATAACCGGCAACCAATAGATCAGCATCTTGAGCAGGAGCGCCAGGCGTTCCAGACTCATAAATACGGCGACCCATAGTCACATAACCAGATGTTTGAGCAGCAACGGATGAATATTCAACATCAAATGTGTAATCCTCATCACCTGTTGTCTGATCAGCAGCTACATCAACAACGAATAAAACCGCCATTGCTTCACCGTTACCAATTGACTGAGCAACGCCCAAATCAATCACGTTTGTACCTACCGCCGTAGCTGTAACAGCCTGCGCGTCCGATAGTAATAGTTGTGAATCTACATACATAGTATTCTCCTTAAGCCACTACTGCTTCGGCATTAGTGATACGGTCAACAAGTTTCACGGGAATACCCAGGAACATCATTTGTTGAATGGTTTGGCCAAACTGATTAAGAGCTGGCTCAATAGTAACAGCGCCTGAGCTACGATCTAACGCCATAATGCGAAGATGAGAAGCCACTGTTCTATTCACATAGAAGTTAGCATTAGCACCTGGGCCATTAGGCAAATGATCAATAGAGCGAGACATAAGCTTGTCTATTGCAGTAGCTGCTGTGATTGCTTGAGTAGTCGCCTTAGCAACCAAATCAGATACATCAATGTTAGGAATTCGCACAACTTCGCGCCAATCTTTAACAACTAAGCCATTTTTCCACTTCCATTCGTCCATGTATGCGCGGAAACGGTTATTGCTTGCATCGAATGCGTCACCTAAACCAAGGTCTTCATGGTCTAAACCAGCACTTGAGCCCTTGGGGAATACACCAAAAACTTTATTTTCACCCCAGTTAACTAGCCAGATTGATGTATTATCTGAGCCTGAACCGCCGGCACTGATAATATTCTGAGCATTAGCTGCTGCCAAGTCATTATAGCGAGGTGCAAGACCTACATATTCTTCTGGATTAGCCGCTGAACCATAAATCAATGTTTCTGCTTGTGCTTGAGACATAGCCTCAACAAAAGCGTCTGCTTCACTCATGCGGTAAGCGTTAACATTACCATTTAGCTCTGCTTCGTCTTTGTCAATCTCAGATCGCGCAGACAAAATTGCAGCGTTTTCTGTTACCTGAACCTTAGTTGATTTAGATTTCGGTGTGCCTTGATTAATCAGGCGGTAGTAAACAGTGGGAAGGCCAGTACGAATACTTGTCTGCTCACCTGTTGGAAGATTACCCTCTTTAAATAACATATCATCGAGGATTCGGTTTGATTGAGATAGTAATTCAACCGTTTTTGCCACTTTGCCGTCTGGGTCAATACTTTTTGCCCAATCATGCATAGTTAGCACTGTACTTGCGATAGTAGCCATGTTTTAGCTCCGTTACGTTTCCTTAAAATTTAACTGTTCTGTTTCCCATAAAATACGTCTGCGATGGGAGTTGAATCAGTCGCTTGTTTTGCTTTAGGCTTTGTCACAACTGGCACTTTTTCACGCTTTTTACTTATCTCACGGCCTTTCTCTTGAAGCTCATCATACTTAGCAGCTTTCAAAATAGTTGTCATGTGATGCTCACGTGTAATCTGACTGAACTCTTCTTGAGTAAATCCGGCTTTAACCGCGTAGCTATTCAAAGTAGTCATATCCTTTGTATAAGCTTCTGTTGGCTTGTTATCGTCATCGAACCATTGCGGGTTAGTTCTAAAGAACTTCGCTTGCTCCTCTACGATAAGTGCTGGATCATCAGCAGGAATATCACGCTCTAACTTAACTTTCTCAAGTGCATTTTTGCGTTTATCTGCTAACTCTTTAAGTTCAATGTACCTGTCGGGATCATCTTCCTTCAGCTCTACCCAGTTAATCTCTTCGTCTTCTGTAACAAGAACTTCTAACAAGTCTCGCATTTCAGAAACTTCTGATTTCGCTTTGAGTAGGTTTTCACGTTCAGTCTCACGCTCTGCATCAAAGGTTTTACGCTCATCTGACAATGCGGTTGTCTTCTTCGTGTAATCAGATTGCATCAAGTGACCATCACGCCACCTTTTAACGTCATTGAGGTCTATCTCTTCTCCATCTAATTCGATGAATAAAGACTCCTCTTCTTCGTCTTTGCTTTCTGACTCTTCGGATTCTTCTGATTCCTCAGTCTCTTCCGGTTTATCAAGTTTTTCCACTTCCTGTTCAGGCGCTTGATCTTCCTGCTTCGTAACTTCGGCTTCTTCGGTTGGCTTTTTAGGCTCCGCTTCGGTCAAGTCATTATAAAACTGGTTGGCTGGTTCCACTTGTGGATTGTCAGACATGCTTTATTCCTAAAATTGGTTATATAGGTATATTAGCCTATATATAGTTAAATGCCAAATACTTGACGTTAATTTATTGACGCGTCAACTATTTGTCTTTATTTGCATCAAGTGTTTGCTGAGCCATCTTGCCAGTTGTTAATAAAGTATTTAAGAAGTCTTCTAGCGCATTCATATTTTGCATTGTGCGCCAAGCCTCGTCTCTTTCCTCCTTATCTTCTGCTTTAGATGAGCAAAACTTATTGAATATATCTGTTTTAACTATAAGCAAAGCCTCTTGATAAGCCTTGTTATTAACTACTTGCTGACCCATAGCAGCAAATGCTACTTCTCGCTTCTCTTGTTCGTGCTGCTCGCTCATCATTAACCCACAGGTGTCGCAGTAGTGTTAAATTTTTCTTGAAGTTCCGTTATCTGGAAGGCCAAGTCTTTCATGAACTGATCTTGCTTCTGCGCTGTATCAATATTGAATTGACGCTGATCTTCTTGAAGTTTTGCAACCTGTATTTGCGCGTCTGATTGCGCTTTAGTTAAGAATGCCTGCTGTTTTATTGTTTCAGCCTCCGCAAGTGGGTTTTGCATTTGCTGTAATTGCGCCTGTAATTGCTCAACTATATTAGTGAGTATTTCATTCTGTGCTGTGACTAACTCTTCTGGTCTATTTGGATCGTTAAAGAACTCTGCTACCTCTGGCAATCCAGATGCATTCGTCATTGTTTTGAGTATATTGAACCGCTTTACTTCATCGGTCATTGGAGAATTTACAGCTTGAAGCTGTTGATGCAAAGTCCACATAGCCGTCATAGTGGCTAATATTTGCTCGTCATCCCCAGCACCTAGTCCAACCTTGCTAACAACGCTGTGCTTAAACTTCCAATCAGAAGGATTAACTTTAAGTTCTTCGCCCAATACCTCAATTTCTGTTTCAGTGTCTTGAAAGTTAGAGTCTAACCATGCTACGCCCTCAAATAGCTGCCTGAAACCAGTCTCAGCCATAACACGAGCGACCAACTCAACCTTGCCCTTAGATGCATCCTGAACGCCTGTAAATCTAGTGGCTGTCTCTTTGCCTAAGTCATCAGCGTTAAGCCCTTGTGACGCCATCAATGAGCCTGTAGTCTGCGCTCTGGCATTGTCTAAGTATTGAATTATCTGTAGAGACTTATCTCCAACATAAGGAATAGTTACGGGCAATAAGTCATTGGCTATTGGCGTGTCTGTAGTTGATCTAATCACGCCATTAGGACGCATAACTAATAGATCATCCATGTTTATGCTTTTGTTCGCGCCCATTCTAGGGTTGTTTACAGCATAGATATTATCCATTGTTCCGCGAAGTACAGCAGTCTTAATTCTAGCTGTAGGTGACGTTATCTCAGCCCTTGATTTTCCTATTGCCTTATGTGGCATAAGAATGGAACTCATCACAGCGTAGGGAACGTGATTAAATACCTCATTAATCAAGATAACGTCACCAGAACGCATAATATGACGCCTTTCTGGTATTCCATCGCCATCATAGTCTATCTCTGGGTACAGGTCTTCGACCTCGACCTCTTCGCTAGCCCATGAATCTATCTTGTCTTTATCGTCCTTCCCGCCTTCATCGGCATCTCGAATATCTTTTAACCGTGAATTTTCTTGTATATCACCTGCTAGAACTAAAGATTTAACTATATCTTTTCCAAATCCCATAGCGACAAGATCGCCGCGCTTCATCAAAGATACATCGCCGACTATATCAGCCGTTTCTTTACTTGTAGCATTCTTTGTCATACGGAAGTTTTCAAGCTCAACATTAGCTATCATCACGTTTTTAGTGGTGCGCTCAACTTTAAATACAACGGCGTTTTCTTCTGTATCGCCTTCTTCTTCTCGCACCACCTCAATGCTTTTTACGTCCTCTGCTTGCAGGTCTTCCTCGAACTTTGCTAGCTCGTCATCACTTAAACCTGTTTGCTTATGCTCTTCTACCTCTGTTCTCTCATCTATAAAATACTTAACTACAGATGCTTTATGTATTTCTGCATTCTTAAGAAAGCCATGTAGAACAGGAAAAGACCATGCTTGCTCTCTTATCTGCCAGTTTACATATTTTGTTTTACTATCAGCCTCTTCAACGTCTTCAGTATTGGATGCTTTATTAGGCTTGAACTTAAGTATCTCGCCTGGGCCTAAGAATATCCTCGCTAACGATGGCATGTCAGCCTCTACCACATCCATCACATCGTTAGATATTACCTTTGAACGCTCTGTGACCTCATCCCCATAAGGATTGCCCTCATAACGATCTAATAAATCTTCGTTTTCTCTGATAAAGGTTGAATTATTACCCGTTGCATCTAGGGTCATTTTATCCAATTCGCTTTTAAGCGTTTCTTCATTCATTGGCATTATACAATTCTCATATCTGGATAGTTAAGCGGTTCCATGACCACCTCAACAACGGGTTTAAATAGCCCCATCATAACGCTATCCGCCTCATTTGGCGAATCAATATCTAAAGCCTTCATTTCTTTTTTATTCATTATTTGAATTAATCCGTTTGGATTGTCTTTTTTAGGTATGCGACATATCTCAGACCTTAACCCTGATATGTTGTCAATTCCATCAGAATCAAAGCTAATCATTTCATCAGGGTCTACATATTCACCCTTAACAACACACCTATATGTGTTATAGCATCGAGTAGCTAATTCTGTGTAGTATTGCGCTCTGTTGTTCTTGAATGTCTCCGCATAGGTCTTAGGCTTCTGCTGCTCATCGTCCCCATACTGAGGCATATAAACCTTTTTAGCATTGTCTTGACCAATACCAGATAGCGAACCCCTGAACATATGATACTTAACGCCTGTAGCTGCAAAGGCGGTTGATACTTGGCGCTTAAGCCCTGCGCCCATTCCGTCCCCGTCCCATATGAACCAGTTAGCATTGTTTTGTATTGCTAAACCTGTAGCCCAATCACACCCTTCGTCTATCTCTCCGTTGTCCTTAGATTTGACCATCTTGATTATTGACCCATGCCTTAATGCAAAACCTTTGGCATCGTCTCCAGTGTCTGATGGATCGTGTGAAGCAATAATAGCTCCATGAGGCTTAAATACTTTCTTTAGCCTTTCTATTTTGTGTGCATCAATGCAGGCGTTAAACCAATCAACCTTAATGATAGCACCATCAACACTATCGGAATTCTCCCCCTCCCAAATATGAGCATATTCAGCAGCAGGCTTTGTTTCTTCATGCTTAATTCTTAGGTCGTTTAGGTTTTTAGGAAAAAACGGATTGTCATAATAATTAATCTTAATGATGGTGTACATGTCATCAAAATACTCACTATGAGTCTGTAGCTCTGTTTTGAATGGCTCTATAAATTCTTGGCTAATAGGGTCAGCACTTGAACCAGGGTTAAACGTAAACCAAAGCTCTGCGCCTTCTTCTCTCAACGTGGGGATTAATAAATCTATTGATTTCTTTGAAAGAGTAGATGCTTCTTCTACCCAGAACACCTTGAACCCGTGCATAGACTTAACTGATTCTGGATTTCTTGCCAGGCCTTTGTATTTTATGCATCCACCTGACTCATGGTATATAGCGTTATTCTGAACAGTGAACCCTTGTAGGTCTAGCCTTTCTATCTCTGATACAAACAATGAATGAACAGAATCATCTATAGAGTTCATCAACTCGCGCATTGCGCCAACCTTTAACCCTTCTGTCTGCACCCTCATTAATAATAAAGCGGCAACAGACATAGACTTACCGCCACCCCTTCCACCATATATAACCTTAAACTTCTTAGGTTTGAGTAATGGAATCAGCTTTTTAGGTAATTGTAGTTTAGGCAAGTTTACAAATCTTCTGGATTAACGACTTCTATTACCCACTTATGCTCTTGTGGCTTTCCGTCTGGGCCGCTTACTTCCTTCTTATCTACTGATAGGCCGTGTATCTTAGCCTTACCCATTGTGGCTCCTGTCATGGCTGCTGGCTGACCTGTATCCTTTGCTAGCTCTCTTGCCTCTTCAAGCTCTTTAGTCAGAGAATCGACAGTTACATTATGGCGCTCTCTGTGTTCTTCCTGCAATTCAAGCACTCTTAGGGATATATTAGGGGATTTGAATATACGGCAAGCTTCTACGTTTATCGAAGGCTCGCCCATGTTTGCTACACTATAAGCGGCTCTATAAGCCTCTGATTTATTGCCGCCATTCTCAATATAAGCTTGACAAAATGATTCTTGTTTTTCTGTTAACTTAGGCATTTATTAGCAATTCCTTAAGGTTATTCGCTAAGTTTATTAGATGTTTATTTTAGCACGTATTAGATTATTAATCATAATTAGCGTCCATGATTCTCATGATAGCTCATTTCATTCTCTGCTTTTTTCCTTGCTTTTGCTGCGCCATCAAGCGTATTAAAATAACCAATAAAACTTGATTTCCCTCTATAATCCTTAATTTGCGCTACCCACTTCCCCTTTGACTCAACCCATCCAACACCAATAACACCTGACTTATTGTCTGATGGGCGCTTCATATTCCTCATATTGTCAGAATGCGTTACATCTCTTAAATTTGAAAGCCTGTTATCAAGCCCGTCTCCATTTATATGGTCTATTTCATTTTCAGGGTATTCTCCATAATTCATCATCCAGATAATTCTATGAGCCCTATTAATCTTATTGCAAAGATTAATAAATACATAACCTCTTTCCGAATGGTTTCCAGCAATTTTCCCGCAATACCGTTTATTAAAGTGACTCATAAAACCAATGCCTTTAAAATGACTCAACGGCCTATCCTTCCATATCAGGCTGCCAGTTTCTTCAATATACTCGAAGCATTCATGAAGATAATCAAAATCAATGACATTTTTCTTATCCTTGTATATTTTTCTTTTACAAGTCTTATCACTAACTTGTCCTCTTCTTATATTGCTTGCTTGCGAAATACATTCATATCCTGTATTTAAAAAATACAAGCCAACTTTCTCACATGATTTGTAGAAAGTTATAATAAAATCTCCACAGTGATTTGACTTATATAGTGACCCAACACTGATAGCTGGTACGGCTAATCTAATGGATTCATCAGTCATGCTTGTTTCTAATATCGTGAATTAATGGTTTATACCAATAAGATCCAGCATGACTCCCATAATAATCAACGTCGACCCTCATTGGTGGCGGTGTCCAGAATGCACTTGTAACCATCCTCAATACCTCGATATGATCTTTATAATTATACTCTGGTATCTTTGGTATATCTTTAATGCGTCTATAAACAAATGGCCTGTATCCATCTGTATTTACTCGTTTTATATATCCCTTATCTTCTAGCTTAGTTAATAAACCGCTTAGCCTGGTAGTTTTAATCCCTAGCTCTTTGCATACATATCCACGGGTGAATTGAAATCTTCGCTTTAATGTACCTATAAATTGCTCTCCTTGTTGTTCTGTTGTTAGATCGCTCATGGTTCACCACCTATACGCTGCTTGATTTTGTTAATTTCTTCGTAAGCTATTTCTACATGGATATATGTATCATCTAATTTGTCACTTCCATCTAGGCTGTTTTCTACCTCATCCAATAAAGCCAGCATATCCGCTTTGTGCTTATCTTCTATAACGGCAAGCCCTGTAAGGCAGTATTCAGCCATATCATGATGATGATCTTCATCTGTGTTTAATATTCCAACAATTGTATTTTTAATAGACTCGATTAAGCATTCTTGCTCTAAACATCTGTTAATTTCTTGCTGTATTTCATCACTCATAACTCACCTCTAATTTATTCTTATCTATCCATCGCTCTAGGTATTTATACTTATATACCTTGCTTCTATACACAATAGTGCGTCTGTATGGGTCTACCATTAGCTTTTTCTTATTCGTTAACTTAACTATTGCATACATCTTGCTTCCACATAGCTTGTAGTCGTAGGGTATCTCATGATCCTTTAATCGCTTAAGCTCTGTTTTGATTAAGTCCTGAGTGCTTTTAAACTCATCTGTTGCCATTAGTTTTTCGCTAAATATCATTTATCTATCTCCGCATTGAGAATCCTTTCATATATTCTGCCGTCGCTCGTTATAAATGGATGTGCAGCCTTAGCACAAGCCTGTCTCTGCTTCTTTAGCAGGTCATTAACCTCTGCTTGAGTGTAAGTTTTAACCAATTCCGCTTGCTTAAAAAAGCTTTCCATGCTTCTCTTCATGTCTTCATCTGTTAATAAGCTCATTTCTTCATATTCCTTAGCTCTTTTAATATCTCTTCACTCGCTTTAAATGAAAAAGAACAGTTAACCCATCGAAAGCCGTCACTGTTCATGCGTTTATTTTAATATCTTCTGGAATCCATGCGCATGAATCCCATTCGACAATATTATCTCCATCATTCAATGGGTCTAGCTGCCTTGGATGGCTTTCTTTTTTTCCAGAAATATCATATAAAACGACAATATCTCCATCACATGGATTTACTCCTTCAACCGTTCCTAGCTCTCCTTTCATGTGCATTAATCTTTCTGGCCTTGCTAAAACAACTCTTTGACCTATAAAAAACTTCATGTCGTCACCCCCTAACAGTCTTTATTGATGAATGCCTGCCCTGTTGTCATATGTCACCTATTGTCCGCCAACGTGATCAGTGGCTTCATCACATGGGTTTCTTGGGGCTTTTCCAACCCATTCAGCACCATCATAAACAACAGGGAAATAAACATATTTTTCACTCCAAGCTGTGAATGACTTTCCTTCTGATCCTCCGTACCCATCATAGAACTCAACAATCAACTCATCATCAGTCAATGTGCAGCTTATTATTTTATCTTCTCCAGCCTCGCTTTCAATTAACTCTTTCCAGTTACTCATCTTCTTTACCCTCATATAAGCTCTCTCTGTCACTGTCCTTGATTAAATTCATAGTGTCTTCAAGGTTCATCGCTGCCAGGTTCTCTCGATCTGTTTCTTCTTCAAAGCCTTGATCTATCTCTTCTTGTGTCATAAATCACCTAATCTTCTAGCTCACACTCTTTTTTGCCAATCATGATTGTTACATCAGGAACAACGCCAAACTGCCCTATCTCAGATATTCTATACATGCTTTTTTTAAACCATACCTCTACATCTGGATCGCAATCTTCAGAATTTTCAACGCACTTATCAATTATTTCTTTTAGCTTCTTTAGTTTCACAATAATCACCTCAAAAAGCCCCTCGTTTGAGGGGAATACTCACTATGACTCGGTTAAATGCTTAAACATAATGCCTGATATGCGTCTAAGCCCTTGTGCTGGTAAAAATAGACTCTATTCACCTCCTTGACGTTTACCTTTTCTTTGTAAATGAACCGTTGCATACAACTCCTAACGCTTTTAAGGTTTGCATCTAGCTCTTTCTCAAGCTCAAAGCAATCTATCCACTTTTTAGAGTTATCACTGAGATAATCTAATATTGCTTGGTTTAATTCTCCTTTTTTAAACTTCCTCACTGTCAGTATCCTCAATTCCGTTATACAGGTTTCTAGCTTGAACATAATCATGGCTACTGAAAAACGCCCTTTCTGCTGTTGTGAATGGGCCACCTTTTGAGGGAGCTTTCCATAAGTATTTCTTAATATCATCTTCTAGCTCGCCCCATGTTTCAGCAACTATCTGATAACTACTATTAAGTATAGCTTCTTTTATAACCGCTACAGACTCGTAGTTGTCTAGTAAGGCTTGCATTGTGTTAGCCGCACTATCATGTAGCATCTTCCTTATTTGCTGCTCCTGAGCGCCTATAAGCTCGTCTGCGCTAGCTATCTCAGTACCTGCAAAGCCTAGAAATGCTAGGGCCCTGCCTACTGCTGATGTTTCACAGTTTTCTAATGCAGAGGTCTGGTTTATGTGTCCGTCATTCCTGTTTTCTTCGGCTGTTCCCGTAGCAACCACCTTTCCATCAGCATCAATAATCTTAGCTCTGACTACAACATATTCAGTATTACTGATTATCTTTGTCTTAATAGCAAAGCCTAAAAAAGCATTATCCTTTCTGAACTTATCTATTCGTTCTGCTACCGTTATATATTCTTTTCCGTGTATTGGTACTGGCATAACCTACCCCTCAAAATCTTGTTTTCTGGCTAATTCCTGAATCTTCTCAATGTATTGATCGTTAAATATATCCAGTTCAATGTCGTTTAACGGAATCCCGCTTTTATATTCAACATAAGCACAATAAGAATTTACACAGTCAGGATAGTATCGCTTACTTATGCCTTCTATCTTTATGGTCTTTAGGTTTATGTCTTTAATGTTCATCTTGTTTTTTCCAGCATTTCATCAGCTAATTTACTAACTGCATCAGAGGTAAAATCCATTAATTTAATTAAACTCTCACAATCCCCCTGCTTTAGGTCAATAATACGCATACAAACCTGCTTGAGAGTGCCGTGAAACGATAAATCTGTGTGTTCCTTGTCATTGCCTTGCTTATCCTTTCCTAATCGTGTCTCGTGCAATATCCAGTTATACTTATCTCGCTCAAATGAAAATCTGTCATCAACTTTAATCACCTTAATTCTCCATAGTTTGCTTAATAGTTACTATTTCCATTAGCCATAGTAAATCCATTGATTTAGTGCCATCGTTCCACATAATAGCCGAATGAAGATAAATCATATTCGTGTCGTAACTTCTAGGCCAATACTTTTGAAGCGACTCTACAGCCTCTGGAACCTCTTTTTCTAGCTCGCACATATCGTTATTAATCAAGCATGGCTTAATATCTTGGCAGTTGTAATATTTAGTCATCTTCATCTCCCTTATAGCTGTCTCGTTCATCTGCTAGACGGTCTTGCTCTTTTTGAAATTTCCACCGGAATCCACCGGCATTTAATCTTTTCCCTAAACAGCAAGCTGAGATATTTTTATAATCTATCCCAGTAGCCCTTCCTGCTTGAGCTATAGAGTAAAATGTACTTACCACACATTCATGATCATTTATCTGCTCAACTGATTTTGATATTTTATTATTTAATCCGTTTTTCCTATCAAGATCACCTTTTGCTTTATTCTCTCCCCATGTCATTAACTGAATATTATCAAGCGTATATGGCTTATAATCGTCAATCCTGTCGCAAGAAGGAACCAGCCACTTATTATAATTTGACTCAACCCATGCAATAAATAATGAATCGAAATTTTCTCTACTAAACCCCCACTCTCTTAAGTTCTCTAATGAATAGCTTGGCAGGTCGATTCCTTTTGCTCTCGACCTTCTAACCTGTCCATCATATATCCTTGTAAACAATCCATCTCTAGTTCTAAAAAATCTTTTATTTATTAGGTTTACACACTTTTTACACACGGCCTTAAATCCTGATATAACAGATTTATCTGGACCATAACAAGATAAGTCCATACTCTTGTTGCATGAATTGCATATTCTTGTGTCATTCTTCATTATATAAACCATCATCATTATACGAGTCCAACTCCTGAGCCTCTAAGTCGGTTCTCACCTCATAGCATTCCTCAGTCTCTTCTTCGTCTGGCTCTTCGTAGTATTTGTCGTTGTTACACATGGAAGTTGATCCTTAATCGTTATTTCTTTGAATGTACACAACATTAGAATCATTCACAGTCTTATATGGCTTCTCATAATATAAATACTTTCCTGACTCGCAGGTTAGCCATAGAACTTGATCTGGCTGCGTTATAACATCTATGCATTTAGTTATTTTATATCTGAAATACCAACACTTCCCGTCATCACTTCTATGCACCCTTGCAATACCATCATCAGCTGAATTAGACCATGCCACGTAATCCCACCCGAATAAGAACCTATATAGTTTATACATCTTACAGCTCCCACTTATTCAAATTATTTAGATCAGACTTGCAACTATCTGAGCAGGTAGGCTGGAAATTAATGCGCCTGGATTCCGCATAAGTTGTCTCTATTGGCTTATCACACATGAAACATTCACATTGATGCATCTTGTTCATGTCTCCGTGTGTTTCTACTTTGTTTGACCAGATAGCAAAGCGGCTTGTGTTTTGTTGTTCTTGCATTCTCATTGTATCCCCCTCGTTTATGCTTAACGTGTAACCATCTTATGATTAATTAATTCTCGTGTCAACACTTTCTGAGTATTATTTATATATTTATATTATGTTGACTTGAAATGACGTATAGCGTTAAAATAGAGCTATGACTAAATTACAAGAATACTGGAGAGACCTACCCAGTCATAAAAAGCAGGCACTAGCGGATCAAGTTGGTATGAAGAAAGGCAGCTTATCTAATGTATTTAACGGCACAGTTAACCCTAGTCTTGATTTGATTAAGCGATTAATTAAAGAGACTAATAAGAAGGTTAAGTTTGCATGGTTTTTGGAGGATAAATAATGAATAGCTTTTACAGAGGTCAGGCAGCAATGGCTTTATTCTTTGCTTTTTTTCAAGATATTCTAGGCAAAGATGATTACATTGAGCTTATTCATAACCATTGGATTAATACACCAGCATGGATATGGATTATACCCTTGCTAGTTGTTTTCTATTTTGAATTTAGGACTAAATAAAAAACCGCCCATTAACTTAATAATGAAGCGGCAACCAAAGCCCTGTCAGAAAGCTTACTGGCTTGATAGGGATTATAGAGGATTTAAAAATGAAAAGATATGACACAACAGGAGTAGGCGGATTAGATGAGAGTGCAAATGGCGACTGGGTTTGGTATGAAGATCATTTAAAGGATAAAGAAATTACACTATTAAGATTCGACAGTTACTTAATGGAATGCGTGGGAATGAACGACGAACAAAGACAGCAAGCAATTGAAATTATATCAGCTACTTTAGAGGGTAAAGATAATGAGTGAAGAAATTGATTGCGATAAGCAACTTGCAGCAGAAATGAACGCAATAGCAAGCATGATTGACTATGCAGACAAGCAAGGACTTCTAACTGAGGTTATTTATACGCTTGCAAATTCATTATTATACACAGATATACACGCAATAAAGCCAGAGACAATACCTCAACAAGCTGCTTGCGCGTTGCTTGAATGGGATTGCTGATATTTAAATAACACCTACTAAAGATAAAAGAGGGTTTAGCAATGATAAAGGAACATAGATCGAAAATTCAATACTCATCTAGCAGATTAAGAAGGGCTAGATTGCTTTATTTTAACATAATTACGCCTAAAATACCGGAAGGAATAGAAGGTGTAAGGCTAGTTAATGAAATATCAGTGAAGCTACAAGAGCGCGGCTTATACTCAATGAAGACTAACAATACAGACATATGCTTTAGTATCTATAGACACATGTATAAACGCACATCAAATAAATATGATAGCTGGTATTCGTGGCTTGCTGAACATGGCTATGGGCATCATCCGTGGTTTAGAAAAGCAGCTTAATTTTAACACAATAGAGAGAAAGCCAAACAATGATAAATTATAAAGTTCCTAGAGACATTAGAGTTAATACGATACATAAATCTAATAACTGGGGCGATTTCATAATCACGTGTTATGTAAATGCTCTCAAAGTTGGTATTTATTTTATAGGATCAAAGAATGAATATTTTGTTGCATCTGCTCACATTAGAACTGGCAAAGTTTCTGATTCAGAAATAGCTAATAAGCATAAATCTACAAAATTGACACAGGATAGGATAATAAATTTACTTGATTACGATCAATTTACTGGTGAATTTACATGGAAAATACAAAGAAGGCATTTAAAAATAGGCGATAAAGCCGGGCATTTGCGATCAGATGGCTATATTTATATTAAAGTTGATGGAAAAACATACCTTGCTCATAGATTGGCTTGGCTTTATATGGCAGGAGAATGGCCTTCCGATGAAATTGATCACATAAACCATAGAAAGAATGATAACCGGATTACAAACATTAGAGTCGTTACTCATGTTGAAAATAGCAAGAATAAGTCATTATCTATAAATAACACTAGTGGATGCATTGGAGTTTGCTTCGACAAAGCAAGAAATAAATGGCGTTCAAACATTCGTGCAAATGGTAAGGCAATGCCTCTTGGAGATTTCACTGATAAAAATGACGCTGTTATAGCTAGAAAAATGGCTGAAATAAAATACGGATTTCATGAAAATCATGGCTCTAACTCAACCACCCTATAGGAGGGAGAAAAAGAAGTTTAGCAAATAAAAACGCCTTGAACATTTACGGACAAGGCGTATAAATTACAACTTTATTTGCTATCAATATACAGGCTTTGCTTAAGTAGATAACCTTCAAGTGCCCATATTTTATTCTTTGCATGGTCTCTTGCTATTTTTCTACCTAGCTCTGCATTGAAGTTTTCAGGACTGGCGCAAGCAGATTCACCAACGACAGTAAACCCGTTTTGCAATGTTAAAACGCATACTGTTAGCTGGCTTCCTTCGAATAGATGGAATTGCTCTGAGCTGATAACCTCTTCAAGCCTGGCTGGTGTTACACGAGGTGCTGTTAAGCCTTTTTTGATTATTTCTTCTTCTACGCTATCTAATTTAGATGACATGATTTTCTCCGATTGTTTATTTAGATTAATGCTTAGGATTAGACTTAATTATACACCAAACGCAAAAAAACCTCAATTAAGAGGCTTAATTACACTTGCCAGAGAGGGGTGGCAGGTATTATACTAGTCAACGCGAACTGACAAAGTACGGTGGAATATATTATATCTTAGTATATTAAACACCGTCAATACAAATCTGTATTAACAAAGGCGGTAATATGAACAGAGAAAAATTCAATAAATTATTAGTTAAATCTTATCTAATACTAAAAGATACTGTGAGCCCTATTAAAGACTGTGATTGCCATAATAAAGACAATCCACTGGTATGCGCTCACTACTCAACTAATTATCGCTGTAAGTTCAATTTAGGCCAGTTCACGGTAGGAAAAACGATATATATTAACTGCGTTAAAAGGCTTCCAAGTGAATAATAAAAACTCGTTTATCCTGTATTTAGACCAGCAAGATTTATTTAATAGATTGCCTGATGAAGTAGCTGGAAAGCTTATTAAGCACATATTCAGTTATGTTAATTGCGAGAATCCAGAATCAAATGACATGCTGATAGACATTGCATTTTCATCTATAAAACAATCACTTAAGCGAGACCTTAAGAAGTGGGAATCACAAAGAAAGCAACGTAGTGAAGCTGGTAAAAAGAGCGCCTTATCAAGAGCCAACGAAAAGCAACGAGCGTTAACGAGCGTTGATTCTCGTTCAACGAAATCAACTGTAAGTGTTAGTGGTAGTGTTAATGTCAGTGTAAGTGAGAAGAATAAAAAGAATACCTGCAAAACATCTATTCCTGATGGATTTGATATTTCAGATAGAGTTAAGCAATGGGCTATAAAAAATAATCATTCTAATCTTAATGCTCATCTTGAATCTTTTAAATTAAGCTGTGAATCTAAAAACTATAAATACGTTAATTGGGATTCAGCATTTATGAAAGCCATTAGGGATAATTGGGCAGGTATAAATAACAAAGAAAATAATCAGCAATGGGAGCTTGGCACACGATGAAAGCTAATTATGAGCAAACTGTAATAGGCACGATATTAAAAAATCCTAGTGAATTAGAAAGTATTGATTTACTAGCTGATGACTTTGAAATCGAATCTCTTAAATTAATATATCAGCAAATTCTTGATATGTACGTCGATAACAAGGTTATTGATATATTCACCGTTTCAACTGAATTAGAAAAAACATCACCTGGAAATCCTTGGCTAGCTTTAGTTGGTCAAGCTCAAGTTGATGCAATGAGCGCAAGAAGTCTAATATCTCATGCGAACCACGTTAAGCGAGAGAGCAAAAACCGTAAAGCTAAACTGATATGCAGCGAATTATTAGATCGAATTGATAGCAATGATGAATTACTTGATGAAGCCGTAAAAGAGCTTATGGAGCTAAATCAAGTTAATTCAAAGCATGAGCACACCATCAAAGAGACTCTAAGCCATGCTGTAACGATCATAGAGGCCTCTTGTGAGAACGAAGGCATAACAGGCATACCAACAGGCATCAAACAACTAGATGATGTCTTAGGCGGCTTCCATGAGTCTGATTTGTATGTAGTAGGGGCGCGTCCTGCAATGGGTAAAACAGCTTTCTTATTGAATTTGGCAAATGCACACAATGAATCGTCAGGATTAATCAGTGCTGAACAACCAGCAGAGCAGATAGGATTAAGGCTTATTGCGATAAATGGGAAAATAAACGCTCAAAATATGCGCAACGGAACTATGGATGATTTCGAGTTTGCAAAATTAACTAGCTCAATGAGCAGATTACAAGATAAGAATATCTGGATAAATGATAAATCAGGGATAAATATTATTGAAATAATCAGACAAGCAAGAAAATGGAAACACCAACACGATATTAAGATTATTTATATTGATTATATTCAGCGCATTAAATGGACTGACCAGAGAATCGCTAAATGGGAGCAGGTCGGAAACGTGGTAGGCGCACTTAAAGAGCTTGCAAGGGACTTAAATATACCAATAGTGGCATTGGCTCAAGTCAACAGAGATGTCGAGAAACTAGCGGATAAACGGCCCAGTATGGGGCATCTAGCGAACAGTTCAGAGATAGAGAAAGAAGCTGATGTGATCATGACGCTATATCGTGATGAAGTTTATAACCCAGATACTGATGACAAGGGAATAATGGAGGTTAACGTATGCAAAAACAGACACGGCCAAATAGGTAATGTCAGAACATTATGGTTACAACAGTTCATGAAGATAGAAGATTACGATAATAGGGCCTACGCACCACAACATTAACGGCATATGCCAGAACAGTTTAAATAGAGGTGAGATATGAATAATGAAATATTATGGGAGCGCATGTTTAAGTGTATTTCATGCGGGAATATTCACAGGGTTAAATCTATAAGACGACAATTAGATAAAGAACAACAAGTAAGAGAAAGAAAATGCGCTGAGTCAATTATTAAAGCTAGAGAGGATAAATAACATGCAATCACAATCAATGATGATAGATGGAATGGGGGAATTATGAAGGGTTTAAATCTATATGGAGGACTTGGTGGGAATAGGAAACTATGGGAAGGGATTGAGGTTACAACAGTTGAAAATGAACAAAAAATAGCAGATGTATATAAACGACTACATCCTAATGACCAGGTAATAGTCGATGATGCTCATCAGTATTTACTAGATCATTATACTGAGTTCGATTTTATATGGAGCTCTCCACCATGCCAGACGCATAGTAAGATGAATAAGGCAACAAGGCATAAACTTAATCGTTATCCAGATATGACGCTGTATCAAGAGATATTATTTTTACAGCATTTTTTCAAAGGGAAGTGGGTTGTTGAAAACGTAGCCCCATATTACGAGCCGTTAATAGAAGCAAAGAAAGTTGGAAGGCACTTATTCTGGACAAACTTTGACTTTGAAGCCAATGATGTTGATAGACCACCTGGCTTTATAAATATGGCTAATTTAGCTGGTAAAAAATCCTTAATGGATTGGCTTGATATTCACTACGAAGAAAATATTTATTATGGTAGAAATCATTGTCCGGCTCAGATATTGAGAAATTGCGTACACCCTAAACTGGGGTTGCAGATATTTAATGAGGCAAATAATAACTCTACTGATGATAACCAGTTAGATATGTTTGATAATGGATAAACCAATTTACACGATAGAGCCAGTTAAAGGCGGTTACCAGGTAGTTCGCGAAGATGGCTCGATCGTAAACGAGGCAACATTCGATAAGCTTTGGAAAGCAGAAATTAAATTAAAAACGCTTATTGCTTTTGGATATTGTAGATAACACTTGACTAATTGCGTATATCGCATTAAGATAAGCACATGAATAACAAACAAACAGCAGGCAAGTCCTGCAAGAAAGCGGGTCTTAGTGGAAT